>Ga0075847_102_pt1 | contig 130488 bp, 130 predicted proteins | sample RifGroF1_FD_67919 | JGI IMG/M metagenome (GOLD analysis project Ga0075847, IMG submission 67919) | Microgenomates bacterium GW2011_GWF1_44_10
TGGCCTTACCATACCATCATTTACTCAGTAAAAAGAGTGGTTTATTCCGATCTATCCACATAAACAACGTACGAAGCGCGCCCGTTTTGGAACGGTGTCCTTTTCATTTATCCTCAAGAGATTCACAAATTCCAAACCTGCAACTGACCAACCAAGTTCTTCAGAACATGTCTTGAATGCTTGTGAGCTCTAACGAGTCACCATACTCAAGAGCTCTCTGAACGGCATCTCGCTCAAATTCAGATAAGCATTCTCTATAAATCAAATCCATCGTTGGGTACATTTTGAGATGTGATTCTCTCCATGCCCTCATTCTCACTTCCTCAGGAAGGTCTTTATTAAGTAATCTCCTAATCTCAAAATGAAAATATGCCAGATGATTAAGATGTTCTGGAACCTCTTCTCCAGTCTCAGTAAAATAACCCAATATCACTTGTCCAGGGTCTCTTCCTGATCGATTATCAAGTGTTTGTTCAAGAAGAGGATATTTGCGCAATAGAAATGAATGAACCCTCATGGCAATAGTTAATTGCGTTTCCTGACATTGATCGTGCGTTTCTTGAATATCTTGAATTGCTTTATGGAGGGGACTAAGTTGCGCAATAAATTTAAAATTGCCGATAAATGTGTTTGTTGCATCCAACCCTTTATTCAGGGCTCGACCAAGATCGCCAGCATCGAATATGCTGGAATCTGATATTATGCTCACCGTCAACTTTCTTCTTATTCTAGATGCGATTAACGAAAATCTGTTGAGTGCATAATATTGCACAAAATCCAAAACCAATCCGTCAAGATGCATTGTTTCTGCGCGTGACATCACAGTAAAAAGATAGTCAGACAAAATAACACGTAATCGTTCTGATTGATTTCTCGGAGACAATTCATCAAAACGTATTTGGGCAATTGCAGAAGATTTATCGGAGTCAATCACAATTAAGTCTACCACATCTTGTTTGCTGTTGAGAAATCAGGCAAGTACCTAACTATAATATTTCGTCGCTCATTATTAACAATGGCGCGTTTCCTAGATCCCACCTTCTCACTTCATCCAACACCGCCCAAATAACAGATTTATTTTCAAAAACATTCGCTTCAAATCTCCTAAAAGTTTCGTATACTGTTGTATATATGAGTTTTGAATTTCCATCTATAAAAGAAAGTATTAGGAATGCAATTGTCGATCAAGCTAGTCAAGCTCCAGATCCAGAAATAGCGAAACGAGAAATCAAAAAACATTTTTTTGACAAAAAGTTTCCTATTGTTACTGGAAAACAAACAGAATTAATTGAATCATTGCTTCGAAAAAATAGGTATCCATCTCCAAGCGATAAATTTGCTATTGAACATATTGCTCTTCCTTTTCTCCAGTTTTGGGATGAAGAAGAAATAGGACAATATCCATATTTTAAGGAAATTTTATTAGCTCAACATCGAGCCCTCAACGTTCTCACTCGCAACAGTGACACTATGTCGGGTTTCTATAAGAATTCTGAGCATAAATTCTCACTTGTATCAGATATACTTTTTTTACTCCTTCCCAATCTTGAAAACCAGGGCGGTTATTTTTTCGAAGACGCCGTAACATTAAAAAGACTTCTCCCTGTCACTTCAATTTCTCCCGAATTCCGCAGGCCACACGAAATATTCGAAGACGAAAACCTAAAACACAGTCAGGTTGTTGTTGAAACGGACAGTGCGGGCAAGAGACACGTACGACGAACATTTACTCATATCCACAAATATTATCACCTCCTCACACATTCGCTCTTTTTGCTTGCACAAATAACAGATCGTGCACCCGAAGAAATCCTGATTGGAATTAAAGAATATCGCAATTATGTTGACCCTCAACTTGAAAATCTTTTCTTTACTGAAGAAGTCGCGCTGTCGATCTTAGAAGCGTTACACGCACTAGGGCTTTCTGATTCTACACTTTTTCGTTCTCTTGTATTGACGTGCAAACATCTTCTTACAAAAGATCATCCACTAGAGTGGGTGCAAGGCAGATATCAATACCGTGTTCTATTTGATGATGTACTATTTCCATCAAAACTAGACACTGATTCATATAAGCTCCCCAATGTCGAAGAAATTAGAGAACACGATCATCGTTTATATGATTCAGTTAGTTTCACATGGCATAGTGCTGTTCGTCAATTTTGGCAAATAACTGGGCAACTGAATGAACTCCAACCGATGCGATCATTTATTCGACACGCGCCGTCTCCCGAACGAGCCAATCACGTGATCGCTGATCACAAAAAAAAGGCTCTAGTTGAACAACAGTTGAAAAGTCTACAACAAAAATCCACAGCCGACATTTTTCGATTTGTCCAACGTTTTTTATTATCTGCTGAACAAGAAGTCCAAAACACAAACAAATTCCTCACAGATCTTCAACCAACGCTTCTCGCCTTTCAACACTTTTTTTACAACACGTTATCTCAAAAGGTTCGTTCCATTTTAGCGGATCAGAACAATCAATACTGGAATCTCGTATCACAGGTTCAAACTGAGGAATCCCTCTCCCTACGTTTCCTACAACTTCTCACAGACGATGCTACATTCCGTGAGACAATGCAAAAAATTGCTCAGCAATCGCCAGAAACATTTCAGGTGGTAGCGCGCGTTGTTCTTTACGATGTACTTAAAACATATTTTCATTCAAATGAGGTAGGGATGCTATTTTCTTCAGATCAATTTTTGTTAGATTCTGAAGATTGTTTAAAATTATTTCAACTTTTACCGGAAGCGACTCAAAATATTGGATCAGCTATTAATTACATTTCTCCATCACATAAACGATGGGAAATACTTAAAGATTTTCTCGAACCTGCACATGAGAGAACAGTCCGACGCGTTTTATTACAACGTTCAAGAGATTCATTATTTTTATTTCAAAAAAAATGGAAGTCATATACAAGACCCGAGCTTGCTCGTATTTCAAAAATCGCAACAAAATTTACGGTTGTTGGATCAATGATTGTATTTTTCTTATCAGAAACAGTAAAAGTCGCCACAAATCAATGGATTAATGATTCATCAATTAAACCCGCGGATCAACTGAGCGAAAGGGATTTGAAACATCGCGACCCCCAACCACTATACACATTACTTCATACCCCATATAACAATCCTATTCAAGGCACGATCCCAATACCTATTTCAAGAGATTACGGAGAATTTAATAATCCTCCAAGCGCCCCCCCTCAGATGACAGTGCGTTTCTTTCAACTGTAAATATTACTCATTCTACAGACACACTTCCCACAACGTTTTCAACAACATCACTCGTTTATCAGATTTCATCTCCTCCCCATGTCCTATACGCACCTTCTGGATACACTATTTCCCAGATTTTTCAAGATACGGAGATAGATCCCTCCATCGGTTATCGTGGAACAACAATTGGTTATTTGTACGGAGAAAAACGACCAAAAACCATTGTTCTTGTTTTTGAACCAATACAGGACAATATTGCACTTTCTAGTCGGATTACATTAACACCAAATGCTGCCCTCCCTTATCTCCCCGAAACTCCAACTGAAGAAAAATCTGGGGAGCTTTTACAACAAATCAGTCCTGACAACGGGTACGACCGCTCCATGTACAATCTCGAGAGCGAATTTATACATGATATCCAAACATGGAAATATACTGATGCTGAAAATCTTGCGCGTGGAGATGCGATTATCCTTCAATACATTCAAGCAATGGAACAATACACAATGAATAATCGCCATTATGCACTCGGATTTAAAAGAACTGGTAAATCAAATATCTTTCCTATTTATGGAGAAATTTCAAAACAAGCAGACGAGGGCTACTATTGCAGTATTGCAGCGTTAAGCCTCACCGATGGATTAAATGCCGCAGGCATACCAGCATTTATTGTTAATATTGCTCCTTCATATCAAATTGATAATCTTCTATGGACCGATCTTGGCCATGCGATTGTTCATGTGTTCTTACCCAGTGGAGATCTTCTCGAAGTTGATTTGACTCCACCAACAACGCAAGAAACACCCACAGAGGATATATTGTTATTGAAAACTCGATATCCGTCATACAAACAAGAAATCATCCAAATAATCAGCGAATTCATACAAAAAAAGGAAAATCTGTTTCCCATTCTGGGAATCATGACGTCAATATTAACAATTTCAGGTGGAATTTTCTTGACGAAGAAGAACTGGGATAAAATCCAAGAACTTTTCCATAATGTAAGACCGCCTGAAATTGATGTTCTCAATACAGTCCTTGCAACTACAATAGAAATGGCATCTAAGGGAACAGATCAATTAGATTTGAATGCACTTGAAATCTTGTCGAAGTTTGAAGTTGAAATTCATGGAGAACTTACAAAATGGCTTATGCAAAATCAAGTGGGGATTGACGCGTTGATTCATTTAAATACCTCTGAGGCATTTTTCCAACTGTCAACATTTCTCTCGGATCCTTCATTCTCACGAACTTTAGATCATGACACCCTAGAAGCATACTCAATTTTTCAACAAATGAGGGAACAAAAAGTTTCATCTGGTGAAGAACTCGTCCCTGCATCTTTTTTAATTTCTTTCCAAACTGCGCAATTGTGCTTTAAATATCGTTCCGCAAAAACTATTTCGGGAATAGTAGATCAATCAACCATATTGACTGGATTTTCAAAAGACAAACAGGTGAGTTCCTTAGAAGTTATTGAGTCTCTTCTTGAACTGAAAGGGGGTGTAAAACGCGATAATTTGCATGAGCTACTCATTCTTCTTCAGGATATTTTAGCGAAAATTCATGAGTAATCAGCTTTTTTTGTAGACAAAATATACTGTCTTCTCACTTCATCATGCACCGCCCAATTTTCCTCGAGATTAATCTCAATATTCCTATTTTGTTACATTTGTACTATACTTCCACGCATATCTGCTCAGAAAAGGAACATTATGTCGAATCCAGAAATTGTACTTGTTTCTCCCACGTTCAAAATCGACGGAAAACAGATTAACCTCCCGGAATTTGTTCGTTTGCTTGGAATCGGTCAAAACTTTAACGTAACTGTTATTTGCGATATTCTCAAAAAGAATTTTGAGGTTGAAGCAACAAACATCGACGCACTTGATCTCATTGCCGCAATCTTCCCATTTGTGCGCATTACCTTTGGGCGCCAAACCCCTGGTTATAGCATTAAGAAGATCGTTCATCCAGACGATATGATCAAAATTCGAAGTAACTGGCAGGGATCAGGAGTAGAGGAATACATGCCACAAGAAGAATTTAACGCGTTGCAAGCTGAAGAACGAGCAAACTGGACAATAGTCGCTGTTCACAAGCTACTGACTGACGAATAACATCTCCGTGGATTGTTGATCACCTTGTACGAACATCTTGACAATATCCCTCTCTTCGCTCAAGTTGCACTTCTCACACCGCATCATACATACTCCATTGATCCACCCTACTTTCGTGCGGTTTCTGGTTTGCAATTTTTTTCGCTTGTTCCCGTAAAAACGAACTGTCAGTTTTGTACCGTTCCCACAACCACCACATTTGGACAGGAAAACCGGACTTAAACGAAGCAAGATAAAGTTCGTTCAGTGGTTTTAAAACGTTCTCAATATTTTGTTCGGGATCACCAAGCTCCATCGATTGCAAAAAATGGTGAAGAAAAAGAGATTCTCGTTTATGCGATTCAGGCGCGTATCGAGTTCCATCATGAAAAACCGACGCCGGTTGAGACTCAGATTGTTTTGCACCCAATACAATCCACGGAAAATCCCGAGCAAGGTGTTCAACAATATCTTTATACTCAGGTTTATGCCAACTTTTGCCAACAAAAAACGTAGTTCGAACATCACGTGCTATTCCAGATTCATCAAGAAAAGACTGTACATCGAAACTCAGTGTGTGAATACCGGCATACACACACTCGACATTTTCTTTGGAAGAGTTAGCATGTTTGCAAAGTTTGAGGATACTCGAACGTACGAGCGACAAAAACCATGCCTCATCCTCAATTGACCAATCTTGTTGCAACACAAGTTCGGGCATACAACGAGTACGAATGCGCGTTGCGAGTTTTTTTACCGCATCTTGAGATATAGCAGGGTATAACACGCGTGCATTTCCATACGGAAACTCGGCAAACTCAACGTGAATGTGCGCGGCAACCCACAGTTTTTCCATGTCCTGTTGAGACCATTCCGCATTCGTTTTTTTCGCAAATTGCGACGTGTCGGTTTTTGGATTAAGAGTCCTTAGCATCTTCTCAATTTGTGCCGTTTTTCCTAAATCAAGTGGTCGTGGTGATAACACTTTCTCCACATCCACTGTTCTCATGATCTCGCTTCGTTGGTGTGCATTGCGTTGAGATTCCAAGATGAGCGTTTTAAACAAGTTTGAAATTCTATCGAGAATTGAGCGCGAGGATTCTTGGGATGAGGCTGTTTGTGGAAACTGGCGCAGTTTTTGATCAAAATAGATCAACCAATACAAAAAGAATGAAGCATGGTAAAACAGATATCGCGCATCAAAATCCGAATCGTTGAGAAGTGCGGGGAACTGCATATCCGCATGATACAAACCAGAAATGATATCTTTCATCATTTCGGGTGACGCCAACGTGCACTGTTCTTCTATCTCCTTTAGAGATCTCATGCGTGGTGACGTTTGCACAAAGAGCTCTCTGAACTGTCGCATCTGTGAAATTTGACAAACGATCAAATGGAATTCTTGATAAAAACTTGGGGGGAGGGGGGTGGGATCGTCCCAATCAGGACCATTCTTGGATAGACGTTCTAATACCGGTTGAAGCATTTGGAGAAAAAACCCTTCATAGATATGATTCTTCACAAATGAAAGAACCTCAAAAATATCTTCTGAGCCTTGATATCCATACGCCCGCAGTCGTTCAACGTCTCTTGAAAAATGTTGAGAAACATATTGATCAATGCGTAATCCCCGCTCGTATCGTATGCCTGCAAGAGCGTGAAGTTCTCGAGAATATATGTTTTCAGGAGTGTTCAATTCAGAAGGTTGCAATTCAGAATTCTGTAGCTGATTCGAGTAATCTTGTTGATCAAGAATCTTAGATTGATCCCCATCTTCGATATTTGCCATATATCTATATTCGCACACCTCTGTCGACGTGTATATCTCTCGTTCAACGCTATTTACACCATTGTGTATTGGTGTATACTCATAGTATTGAAATCTTTTTGACGATCCGTCTACCAAACGGGGAAAAAAGCGCTCCTCCGCGAACGAGGGAATGAAGCCACCAAAAGCAAGATGGAACCGTCCGAAAGGACTCTTGCGAGAAGTGGTTTTTTTGTAATCAAAACAATACACATCTGCGGACAAACACGCAAAAAGGAGAACTATGTCAGAAATACTTGATGAAAAACTCGCCAACCTTCCCGTCGAGGAACAAAGGTTGTGGGCTCTTCGCCACACGGCAGAGCACGTGTTACATGCGGCAATGCAAAATCTGTATCCCACACTTAAAAAAGCGATGGGACCTGCCACGGAAGACGGGTTTTATTTTGATTTTGAACTCGACGAAAAGATCGGTGAAGATGCGTTTCCAAAAATCGAAAAAGAGATGCAAAAGATCATTGATGCGAATTATGTCATGACAAAACAACTCATTTCGTTAGATCAAGCCAAGAACATGCCCGAGTTTATCGAAAATCCATACAAAATGGAATGGATCGACAGCATCGCACATCGTGGAGAAAAAATATCAATATACGTCATGGGTGATATTGAGGTCGATCTCTGCAGCGGCCCCCACCTTACATCCACGGGTGAGGTGAAGGCGTTCAAGCTACTTTCGGTTGCAGGCGCGTATTGGCATGGGGACGAAAAAAATAAAATGCTCACACGCATCTACGGGACCGCGTTCTTTTCGCAGGCGGAACTTGACGAATATTTGGCACGCGTTGAAGAATCCAAGCGACGCGATCACCGAAAACTGGGCGCCGAACTCGATTTGTTCACCTTCAGTGATCTCGTTGGTAAGGGTTTGCCAATCTGGACACCAAAAGGCGCCACCATTCGACGAGAACTCGAAAAATTCATCGTTGATGAAGAATTAAAGCGAGGCTACTTGCATGTCTACACACCCGACATCGCAAAACTTGATTTGTATCGCACAAGTGGCCACTATCCGTACTACAAAGACACGATGTACGCGCCGATCACGATCGACGACGAGGAGTACATGTTGCGTCCGATGACCTGTCCACACCACTTTGAGTTCTACAAATCCAAACCGCACTCATACAAAGAACTGCCGATGCGGATTGCCGAGTTGGCAAAGTTATATCGATACGAAAAGTCCGGCGAACTCACGGGGCTTTCGCGCGTTCGATCGTTTTGTTTGGCTGACGCACATATCATCGCCATACCCTCACAAGCAAAGGCCGAAATTAACCGCGTGCTGGATTTAATCGACGACATCGCACAGCTCTGGGGACTGAAAGCGGGCGAAAACTATCGCTATCGACTTTCTTTAGGCGATCGAAAGGATGAGAAAAAGTACTTCAAAGACGACGCTTCTTGGGACTACGCTGAAAACGTGTTGCGCGGAGTGTTACTCGAACGAAAAGCTGAGTTTTACGAAGCAGAAAACGAGGCCGCGTTCTACGGTCCTAAGATCGATGTGCAAATGAAAAACGTGCTTGGAAAAGAGGACACCGCGTTTACCGTACAGTACGACTTTGTGATGCCAAAACGATTCGCGCTAGAATACACTGACTCAGAGGGAAAAAAGCAGGAACCAATTGTGATTCATCGCTCCTCGATTGGCGCGATTGAGCGCACAATGGCCTTCTTGATCGAGCATTTCGCGGGCGCGTTCCCGTTGTGGCTTTCACCCGTGCAGGCAGTGGTGATTCCCATTTCGCAGGATCAAGGCGAGTACGGAGAGAGCGTCGTTACTTCTTTGCGCGAGGCGGGGTTGCGTGCCGAACTGTGGAACGAGGCGGAGAGCATGCAAAAACGCATTCGCTCAGCCGAGGAACAAAAAATTCCCTACATGCTTGTGGTCGGCGGACGCGAGGCGGAGGCGGGCAACGTGTCGGTGCGCGCGCGCGGACAAAAAGATCAGAGCGTGATGCGTGTGGGAGAGTTGGTGGAGAAATTGGTTGCGGAGGTGAAGGAGAAGAGGAGATAGAGAAAGTACCTCGACTCAACACCATCTACGTCTCATGATATAGTGAAATCATGGAAACAGATGTGGAAAATACTCGATTGCGTTCAGATCTCGATCTTCGAGTTACTTTTGCATCAAGTGAATCTCTCCAACAAACAGCTCTTGAATTACTTCAGAAGAAATCCCTATATGAGCAAATATATGGATTAGGCATTATTCTTGATTCAAGAAATGTTGTTTATCCAGAACTTCGCACGGTTGCTACATTTCTCGACCAAGTCGATTTTGAGCAGATTTCAAAAATCGTTCCAGTACCAGATGAAATTCAACAAAACTGGAATGCTGGTGTACTCAAGATAGCAGAACTAGAGAAACAACAGGAATACCTCATTCGTCTAACATACAGTCTTGAAGATGAAATGAGGGTCCGCGTCGCTCAATCAAATTCAAGTTCCGAAAGAGAAAAACTGCGAAGCGACTTTAGAACAAGAAATGTTGAGATTATGCGCGAATGCGAACAGCTTCGTGGTCAAGTTAGAGTTCTTCTTCAATCGACTACAAAACCAGTTCGAAGATTGTTCATCGAACATCCCGACGTTCCCGAGAAACTTAAGCTATTCGCAATTTCAGGATATCTACAATTCGTGAATAGCGAAGATTCAACAAGATGGATAAATCAGCAATGGGAATCGAACAATGAGCCTGCACAAGAAATGATCGCCCAAGTTTTATATCATGATTGTTTGCACGATCTTTCAGTTTTGGAAATGCCAAACGTTTTTGAACGAATAAACGGATCCTTTCCACGTAACATGCTTTACAAGCTTTTTTTATTTGGGGAGCATGTTACAGAATCGACAATCACGTCCGTGTTGTGCCAAAAACTCCTTCAATCAAAAATTCCCGAATCGCAATGTGTGAGTGGACTTCTTGCATTGCGAGATGGGTTTTTAACAGATATAAGTACTATCGACATTCCAGACTCATTTATTCAATCTTTTTTCATGTTACCCAGCACAACACATCAAATGATTAGGGATTTGAGTACACGTGGTATGCACTTTCATTTTTCCAGTAGCGAAAATGCAAAAGAATATGAAGCAACATTTTTGAACTCATTACGAGAATTGCCCTCTGACAATCAAGCAATGCTACACGCTTTAGAATCAATTGCTCAAGAATTTCCTGGACAAAAATCAAGTTTTTGGATTAGTGAGGCAATTCTTCGGAGACAAGATAAAGATCACAAGCTTATTCTTCGAAATAATCCCTATAAAGAAGTGTTATCCCATACGTTTGGGTACGAGATCTCTCAACTTCCCGATGCCGAATCTCGCTTCGCAGCACTCGCGTCATTATTTGAAAAACTGATGGGAATGGCTGAGGATCAATGGAAGCCAGGAATTATTTCTGAATGTATCAAGCTTGTCGCGAGCGAAATTCGAAGATCTTGGGAAAACGAGCAGTCAGAAATACGCGCGTACGGTTATATTGTTCAGCCAATGGATATATATCAACATCATGCGCTGCTTTATGTTGAAAAACTTCTAGATTCATCTTCATTCATTGACAATCCGCAATTATTTGCTGAGCAGGCATTCACCGATGTGCGAACAATTCCTTCATCTGAATCAATTCGAGTTCTTCATGCTTTTGTTTCTCGCTTTTCAGAAGATCTCTCTGGACATGGAGAGATTCAAGATCATCAAACACGTGTTTGGAATCGTTTTGCTGGTGAAGCGAGTGATATTTTTAGATATAAATATAGATCGGATGACCCAAATTGGAATGTTCGTCAACTAAAAGAAAGTCTTCCATTTGCACTTGAAGCAGTCGTACAACATATGGAACCATGCACACTTCGCGATGAACGATTACTTGATATTGTCATTGCACTCACAATCGCTGAGATTAGCCAAATTGATCTCGCAACTCAAGTCACACAACACATTGATGATCCACAAATTCGCCAAGATGCTGAAGAGCGCATTGTATTAGAACGGCAACGAAAGCAATCAAAAGCATCAGAATCATGGAAATTACTCGAAAGAATAAAGAGAAAATCGGCTCAACATATCACTTTTTTCCAGGATTTATTTGGTTTACATGGGAAAGACGCGCAAAGTATCGCCTCTAAACAATACAATGAACAAAAACTCGATCACCAGTCGCATCATTTTTCAGATACTGGACTTACCGAAGAACAAGTCGTTTTAGAAGCGGAAAAAGTGCGCAACTCCGCATTCATCACAATTAATCGCAGTTGGGGATCTATTCAAGAAATTTTAATAAACGGTAGGATAAAATCAATCTGGGAAGTTCAAGATGAACTCAATTCGCGAAATACAGAATACAAGGGGCATTACGAAGAACGGCGCGACCTCGTCGAACGAGTACTCGGAAACCGAGCGACAGGCGGAATCAATGATCCTCATCCAATTTATGGATGTGCTGGAACAAACAATGGTCGCGATGAATTTTTTGGTGGAGCCGGTGGTGGGTATGGCGAATGCTGGCTAAAGCTAAAAACCGAAAAAGTAAAAGATAGAACGTCATTCATTTTTGATGATTCATTTGATGGTTTTACACGATGGATGGTATCTTGGAATGAGATGCCAATACTCAAAGCTATTCATAATCTGGTCGGAAAAAAATATTCAAGACATGGATATGTTGAAGCGCATATACTCGGTGGAGTTACAATTGAAGATATTGATGAAGTTTGTATTCCATCAACAGCATTTGAAGGAAAAAATTCAAATGGCCATGGTGAATTAAATCGCAGAGAGGTAGAGGCGAAGATCGAGTCTTTGCGTCAACAATTTCCTATGATTACATTCAAGATTGTGGAGGTTCCTCATGGGATTACCATGTAACGAACAAATTATTGCCACGCAAAAGGGAAGAGTTGATGGAATTGCATTTATCACATCCAAAAAAAATGGAGACGATACAATTTATCAACTGTATGCACCGAGTGGCGATTCATACCAAGTAACTCCACTTGAAAAATATCAAGTGAGCTCGTTGATATTAAAATCGGGATATCTCCCCGAAAAGTAAGTCCGCAAAGAAACTGAGCAGATCATCAGGAATAATCCAACGAATGGAACAATTACTATTGTATTGTTTATCACAAAAATAATTGACAGTATCAGCAATACAAGAACTTTTCGGGTGGGTTTTTCTGAAAATTGTGCGATGTACACCGGATACAGCATCGGAATGTAGTGTTGCCACAGAATTGGTGCAGAAAAAAGGGCGAGGAAGAGAGCAAAGATGGGGTCGCGGGTGCGGAGGAATGAAATCAAAAGGAAACCTGAGAGGATAACTTGCAAATACGGATAGAGCATCGGGAGGTGGAGGCGCTCGGTGGTTGCTTTGAGTGATTGATTGTACATGTCGGTGGGGATCGATGGACGAACGGCGAAGTGTTGCGCGAACTCGAAGCGCACATAATCGACATAGTATTGCAGTTTTATCACCGGAGAAAGTACCGCTACTGTCAACAGTAGCGCTGTTACAAAAAGTACCATTTTTTTCCAAGAATGCAAAAAAAGAATTCCCATCAATAAAAAATGTGATTTGAGTATTGTAAGAAGCGCAACATACAAAAATGCGTATCGCGGGCGACGCATCAATAGAACCGTAATCAAAAACATCATAATGAGGGTGGGTTGCCCCATTTGAAACGCGAATCGTGCGGGAAAGGTGAGCCAGACGATTGCGTTCAGGGTAAGCGCGAGCAACACGCGACTGCGCCGATTTTTCACAAACAACCCCGACCAAATCCACGTGGAAGCCCCAACACTCAACACCGATAAAATGGCAAAAATCGACCGCGCCGCTTCTATCGAAAATGGCGAGAGCGGGAGAAACGGCGCGAACATGAGGGGAGCGCCCGCGGTGTGAAGCATCGCGTTTTGATACGGGTGTGGATTTTGAAATAATTCTCTATGAATTAATTCCCTCGAGGTTTGTATATAGATATCAAAGTCTTGAAGGGGAACGCGACCAGCAAAATACTCACCAAGATGAAGCCTGAAAAACAAAAAAATATGCGCTGAAAAAAGCAAACAAAAACTAACAATCTGAAATACGCGAAACCACTTATTCATACCAGTTATTCTACCCGCGATTGATTTTTGAAGGAAGGAGGGGTACAGTATGCCACATTCGATATAGTTGAGAAAGGACGCATATGGAAAAGGACAGAGAGAGAATTTGGGGAGTACCAGACAGCGATTACTATCAACTCATTGTTGCCGGGCTTATCAAAGAACATCTCAACGTCATGACGGTTGTAGAAATAGCAGAAACGCTAAAGGATCTAGTAACAAAATTTCTTGTAAACGGAATCCATCAAGAAGATCTTGAACGCGAACTTATTCAAGCTTGGACAACCGCAAATTCTTTATTTGAGCTTCTTCCTTTAGAAACCCCCAACCTCGAGAATAGAATTCGTACCTCAAATCTCGCTGGCAAAACAATTGCGTTTTATGACTCAAAATCGGATCAAATGCCATGGATTTATGAAGTCGCTGAGATGGTCTCGAAAAAAAATAGTCAACCTCTAAGTTTTTGGACGTTAGAGCTACAAAATGTTGGCACCATCGATACAGCTCATTTTATTCGCCGTGTTATTCAAAAGTTTTTCGAATCAAATGTAGGACAAGATATACGCTATGGCGAGGTCTTAATTTCTTCAATTGTCGCACAGTTCACCTCATATGCACGCTGGCGCAACAGTTCAAACTCAGGAGAACAATACCTCTTTTGCAATCATGACGGTATTACTACTTATCCACGTGAGGGATTATTGAAGGCGATTTACGAAAATATTACTCCATACCTCATAACAGAATATTCAATTAAAGATTTTCTGACTATTTTTCTCGATGATTTTTCCAATTTAGATCTTGCGCATGAACAGTTTCGTGAGTTTATGGAAATGATCAGAAAACGAGAAAACGCTGCACCGACCATTTCAAATCTTCCAGAATGTCGGAATATTATTGATCGAGTCACCGCTTTATTCCCAGATCCACAATCAAAAATACGACTCACAAGAGCAAACATTTTTAGTATTAAACTGATTTTTGAGAGAGCTATTAGATCTATCGAAGAAAAAACAAATACAACGGGAATACCAGAAAAAACCCTTACTTCGCCATCGGAAGAACTCGCTCCACTGCCTTGCTCCGATCCACCCTATCTGATACAATACGCTTCTGGTCGTTGGCCAAGTTTCTAAAGGAGGAATCATAAGTAGCAAGTCATTTTATAAAGTGAACCATTTCATTCTGGCGCCAGAGTTGCGCGTCTTGAATGAAAAAGGGGAGATGGTCGGGTTACTTACAAAAAGTGAAGCGTTACAAAAGGCGCAGGAACTCGAGGTAGACCTCGTTGAAATCGCCCCAAACGCGAAGCCTCCCGTTGCGAAGTTGATCGAGTTTTCGAAGTTCAAGTATCAACAGAAGCAGAAACTGCAGGACGAGAAGAAAAAAGCGAAGATCTCGGAAATTAAAGAGTTGCGACTTACCCCCGTGATGGCGCAAGGGGATTTTGACCTCCGCGTGCGTCGCGCCAGAGCGTTTTTGGAGGGTGGCGATAAAGTGCGGTTTGTGGTAAAGTCCAAAGGTCGCATGAACGCCCGCAGGGACATCATCGAAAAAATAGCGCTCCGCGCTATTGATGCGGTTTCAGACTGTTCGGCAGTCGAGATTGCACCCAAACAGATCGGGAAGATCATGATGGCTCAGTTGACCCCGGTCAAAAAGGCAAAAGTGAAGAAATCAAACGAATCAACACAAGTATAAGGAGAAGCATGTCTCGCAAACCACATTTGAACAGTAAACAAAAAGTCCGCAAGGCCGCGTTGAAGCGATTTAAGATCACGGGCACAGGAAAAGTGATGATGCGTTCGCAAAACATCCGTCACTTGTGTCGCCATAAATCAAAGCGCGCATTGCGTGATGGTCGCATCATGAAGCAGGTTCGTGGAAAGTTTGCAAAAAAGATTAAACAGATGTTGCAGTTAGCGTAAAATCAAATCGTACAAAAAAGGAATATTATGCCAAGAACAAAAACAGGTGTTGTCCGAAGACATGGTCACAAAGCGGTTTTAGCCCGCACAAAAGGTTTCCGCATGACCAAGAACCGCTTGTTCAAGGTGGCGAACGAAGCGGACATGCATGCAGGTCAGTACGCCTACGAAGGCCGAAAGCGCCGAAAGCAAGACCTCCGCGCGTTGTGGATCACACGTATCTCCGCTGGGTTGAAAACGGTCACAGAAACGATCAACTACAGCAGATTTATCAAAGCAATGAAGGATAAAAATATTCAACTGAACCGCAAGATGCTTGCAGAGTTTTCTGCACGAGATCTTCCCATGTTCAAGAAAATCGTCGAGCTGGTGGAAAAATAACATGAATTTGACCACGTTTTCCGCATCATTTTTCTTTTTTACCAAGAAATAAGGGTGGGGAAAGCTGTTCGCGAACAAAAGCTCCCCACAAGGGAGTTTTTTTGTATAGAATAGAGAGAGGAGAAAAATATGGATAACGCGCAACAAACACAGACATTATATCTGAATGATGCTTTTCAAAAAACAGCATCTGCCACCGTGCTTGATATTAAAACTGAAGGAAATACGACGCATTTATTTCTAGATAAAACGCTTTTTTATCCTCAAGGTGGGGGACAAGCGTCTGATAAAGGCGCTATTCGCGGCTCACAAGGGACATTTCTCGTTTCCCACGTTTCATTTAACGGAGGTTTAATTCGTCATACGGGAAAACTTGAGGGAATTGTCACTGTGGGCGAGATTGTTCAACTTGAACTTGACTGGGAATGGCGATATCTTCAAATGCAACAGCACACCGCTGGACATCTTGTTGATATAGCGGTTAAACGTATACTGCCGGATGCAATAGCAATAAATGGTGAACACGGCATTAAAAAAGAATGTTCGGTCGAGTATTCAACTGAGATTCAGCCAGAGATGCTTGAAAAAGTTCAAGCAGAAACCAATAAGGTTATTCTAGAAAATCTGCCAATTACTTTTGAGTTTACAACAAAAGAAGAACTCGAGAAAAAAGGGCTCTCGTTCCCCTACCAACTACCGTCGAACAAGCAACTTCGCATTATGTATGTTGGCGGTCAATTTCCATTACCGGATGGAGGAACGCAACTCCTATCAACGGGGGAATCTTGGAATATTAGAATAAAATCAATTGAAAAGCGTAATAATTCCAGTTTCATTGTGTATGCGGTTGAGAAACCGGCGCAAAAGATCGAAACTTCAAAAAAAGTTGAACAATCTGCAAAAAATATCACACTTGAAGCATTTCAACAGTCCGCAGACATCATTCTTGAAAAATCAAAAACATTCACCTCTGATGAAATCGTAGATAAAATTCTTTCAAAAAAAGGTGATTTAGCTGGATTAATGCAAATGCTACCACAGGTTGAGACAGATCAGAAAAAAATCGCGGGTAAAATCGCAAACGAACTTAAGAAAAGCTTACTCGTGCTTGTGAAGAAAGCATCCGTCGCCCACACCCTCGACCTCGACCTCACCGCGCCACTTTCTGCGCAGAAAAAAGGGCACGTGCACCCGATTTCTTCTGCGATGAACGAGATTACGCGCATTTTTGAGCGCATTGGGTTTATGCACGTTCGCTACCCCGAGGTCGATTGGGAATGGTACCCATTTGACTCACTCAACATGCCAAAAGATCACCCCGCGCGCGACGAGTGGGAGACGTTTTTAGTTGATTCACCGTACTATCATCCACAACTTGGAAAAATGGTCTTGACGCCACACACCTCGAATGGGCAGGTGCGCGAGATGCAACGACTGGAAAGCAAACCGCCGATTCGCATGATCAATATCGCGCGATGCTATCGCAGGCAGGCAGATGTCACGCACACCGAAATGTTTCATCAATTCGAAGGACTTGTTGTTGATAAAGGCATCACCATTCAACACTTGAAAGGAACAATTGATCACTTTGCACGCGAGTTTTATGGTCCTGGAGCTCGATCAAGAATTCGCCCATTCCATTTTATGTTTACTGAACCATCATTTGAGGTTGATTTTTCCTGCACACTCTGTGATGGAACAGGTTTCATTAAAGGTGAGCGATGTCGATTCTGCAAAAGCGGTTGGCATGAAGTTGGCGGAGCAGGAATGGTACATCCAAATGTGTTAAAAGCAGGTGGAATTAATCCGAATGAATACACGGGTTTTGCTTTTGGATGGGGAATTGAACGAACATACACTTTACGAAAAGGATTAAAGCTAGATGATATTCGCTTGCTGTATTCAGGAAATGTTTCATTTTTGAAACAATTTTAGTGAGTACAATATGTATGCACGTGAATACTGTGAAAATAGATTGAAAGGAAAATAAAGAATGAACATATTTGTTCCTCATCAATGGTTACTTGAACACCTGCAAACTTCGGCGAACACAAAAACACTTCAATCGTTATTGTCATTATCCGGACCTTCGATTGAACGCATAGAAAATCGTGAAGGTGAAAATGTTTTTGATATCGAAGTGACAACAAATCGCATGGATACGGCGAGTATTCGTGGAATTGCTCGCGAAGCATCGGTGATTCTTCCACAGTCAAATGTTCAAGCAAAGCTTCTTCCTGTTTTGGTTGCTACACACGATATAACTACTGATGTGAGTACATTTCCTGTTCTCGTGAAGGATGAGCAAGGATTGTGTTCACGAGTCATTGCGTGCGTTCTTTCTGTTAAAAATGGAGAGTCGCCAGAATGGATGAAAAAACGATTATTGCAGTGTGATATTCGTCCATTAGGAGTTTTGATTGACATTACGAACTACATTATGCTCGAACTTGGACATCCATCGCATGTTTTTGATGCTGATTTGCTTGGTGACACGATGAATATTCGATCAGCGCACGATGGTGAATCAACGATCACACTTGATGGCGTCACGCGAACTCTCGCGGAAGGCGATATTGTTATTGCAAATAAAAAAGATGAAATTATTGATCTTGTGGGAATTATGGGCACTGCAAACAGTGTCGTTCGTCCTGAAACAAAACGTATTTTATTCTTCATTGATCATCCGCACACAAAAAATATTCGACGAACCTCGATGCGTCTTGCGTTGCGAACAAAAGCCGCGCAGTTAAACGAAAAAGAACTTGATCCCACACTTGCTTTGGAATCGTTCCAGCGTGGACTGCGACTGTATCGCGAGCTAGCGAGCGGGAAGTTTGAGTCACCAATACTCGATATTTTTCCTGAGAAGAATGCGTCGAAAAAGATTCGCGTGGATCAACAAGAAATTCAACGCTACTTGGGTATTAAAATTCCTCCAGCGCAGTGTGTGAAAATATTATCTGGACTTGGATGTGAGGTTGAGCAAGAAAGTGATGTTTTTTTTATTACCCCACCGACATGGCGTCCCGATCTCGCGATTTCCGCCGACATTATTGAAGAAATTGCGCGCGTGTACGGATATCACAATCTCCCAAGTGCAATATTGGATACAAGAATCCCTACAATCTACCCTCCGAACACCGATTTTGCTTTGGAACATCGAGTAAAAGAAGTACTCGCTGATCTAGGTGCACAAGAAGTGTATTCATATTCGACCGTGAGTACCGATGTAGCAAGGGAATCTGGTTTTGAATTAAGCTCACACTTGAAAATCCAAAATCCTTTAAATGAGGAGCATGTGTATCTTCGTCAATCTATGATTCCATCACATCTCGAAATACTTGAAAAAAATGCACAATATGCGCCACTCACGGTGTTCGAGTTGGCAAATCTGTATCATCCGCAAGAAAATGATCTTCCATTCGAGTCATTGCATCTCACAATAACGAGTGAAGAATCACTTGATACTGTGCGTGGATATCTCAACGCGCTTCTATGCGAACTGCATATTCCCGCAAATTTTGTTGAACTCAAACAAGAACAGGCGAGTTTTGTTACGATTCAGATCCACACGCAGGGCGATGAGATTCTTGATGTAGGAACGCTCGCGACACTTCCAAAAAATCGATTCTCGGTTGATCTCACATGGGCTCGCGTGTTATATGTGCGCGCTCGAAACCCCGAGTATCATCCACTCGCAAAGTTTGCCCCAATTCGCGAGGATTTAACCTTCACCTTGCCCGCAGACCTAAAAATTGGTGCGTTTGTTTCTTCAATGCGAAATGCGGATTCAAAAATTGTAAACGTCGAGTTTGTGACGATGTATCATCAAAATGTCACTCTTCGTGTGGCTTATTCATCGGAAGAAAAACAACTCACTACCGATGATGCGGCGCAGATTCGCCAATCGTTGATCGCTGAAGCGCAAAAACTCGGCGCGACACTCGTTGGTCAGGTATAATGCCAAGTATGAGTGCACATGTTGTTCTTGGCATTGACCCTGGATATGATCGGGTGGGGTGGTGCATTGCTCGCGGTGGTGGAAAAATTTTTGAGATTATTGAGAGTGGACAAATTCAAACTTCAAAAACGCAAAGCGTGATGGATCGATATCGACAGATTCAGCGCGAAATAGCTCAAGTTATTGAAAAACATCATCCAGAAGCATGTGCAATCGAATCAATATATTTTTCTGTGAGTGCAAAAACCGCAATTCGCGTTGCCGAGGCAAAGGGAGTCATTCTCGGCGTTCTTGCTCAACATAGCGAAATTGAGATTTGTGAATATTCGCCACCAGAAATTAAACTCGCGGTGACGGGAAACGGAAGTGCAACAAAAAAAGAAATCGAAAAAATGTTACACATCTTGACAAATCCCATAAAACTCCCGAAACTAGATGATGAGCTCGATGCGATTGCAATTGCGTACACACATGTGATGCGCCTTCGCTAACCGGCTCGCGGATTCAACATATGATTGCACAACTCACCGGCGCACTATCTTGGCAAGACACATACTGCATTGTGGAATGTGGAGGTGTTGGATATGCGGTATTTATGAACGCAAGAACATGGCGAACATTTGGAACCGAGGGGACGGTGTATATTCACACGCATATAAAAGAAGAAGAGTTCAGTTTGTATGGATTTTCTTCTTTGGAAGACAAGAAGTTATTTTTGATGTTAATGCAAACGCAGGGCGTGGGACCAAAAACCGCTCTCGCGATCACCGAGGCCGAGCCTCGCGATATTCTTGGGGCAATTAAAAACGGAGATGTATCATTCTTCACCGCATTTCCTCGCGTTGGAAAAAAAGTCGCACAAAAGATTATCATTGAACTGAGAGGAAAGTTGGAAAAAGGATCAATGTTGGATCTTGCGCCAATGGATCCCAAAAAACAAGAAGCCTTTGATGCACTGATTGCGCTTGGATTTGAGGAAGGCGCCGTTCGACAATCACTTTCGTTGACAGAAGCGGAGAACCAGACAACGCAAGAATTGATTAAATCAACTATGAAAGCACTATCATCGAGGAAAGTGGCATGAAATCGCTCTCAACTTCTAACCAAGTAGCAGAAACAACGCCCGAAGAAGAACGACTTCTTGCTTCACTTCGTGCACAAGAATGGAAAGAATATATTGGTCAGGATCAAATAAAATCAGCGGTTCATATCGCAATCGAGGCAGCGCGACAACGCGATGAGGCGATGGATCACACACTTTTTTACGGTCCTCCTGGACTTGGAAAAACCACGCTCGCGCATTTAATCGCAAAAGAAATGGGAACCGATATTCTTGTGACTTCGGGAACAGCATTGAGTAAAGTTGCAGATATTGCGGCGATTCTCACAAACCTCAAAAAAGGCGACATCTTATTTATTGACGAAATTCATCGCCTTCCAAAAGCTGTGGAAGAAACGCTGTACCCTGCAATGGAAGATTTTGCGCTCGACATTGTGATTGGGAAAGGGCCGTCCGCAAAAACAATTCGACTTGATCTTCAGCCGTTCACACTTGTTGGCGCGACCACACGCATGGGAATGATGGCCGGGCCGTTTCGCGATCGGTTTGGTTTGGTGCATCGACTCGAATATTACGACGTTCCAACACTCGAAAAGATTGTGTTACAAGCGGGTAACATTTTGCATATCGAGGTGCCCAACGATTGCGCGATCGAGATCGCCCAGCGCGCCCGAGGGACCCCCCGCATCGCACTCAAACTGCTGAAACGCGTTCGCGATTACATTCAAGTACGTTCCGATAATCGTTTTGCGCGCGACACCGTCCATGAGGCGCTCGAATTGCTACACATTGATCCACTTGGCTTGGACGACACCGATCGACGCATTTTGCACGCGATTGTGGAAACCTTCGGCGGTGGCCCTGTAGGACTCGGCACACTCGCCAGCGCAACACACGAAGATGCAGGAACCATCGAGGAGGTGATTGAGCCGTATTTGATGCAACTGGGACTGATTAAACGCACTCCGCAAGGAAGGGTTGCGACGGAGAAGGGGAAGGAGATTTGATATGTATTTTGTTCAATCTTCTCTAATCGTATAGTACGTGGAACGACCCCCACCTTTTCGTTCAATCATTCCTAAATCTAAAAGTTTCTGAAAATCAAGCACTCGAGTGGCTTTCGCTCGATCTGTTATCTTGGAATAGTCACGATCAAAAATAAATCCGTTTTTTTGAATGAAATCTAATATCGCGTGATGATGTACTTCCAAACGAGTTTCGGGAGTTGTACCACTTTTTGGAAGTAATTTTTCAACCCGTAAAAGCTCATCAATGATTCCTCCAGTAAAATACTCTAACCAAATCGTAAAATCTATTTTCTGTACTAGATCGTTATAATCCCCATATTCACCAACCATCTGAAAATACTTGGTGACGTTTTGATTATAATAGTTTTCAAAACTAAAAAGATTAAATGTATCTAATCCCATGTTTGCCAGAAGCGCTTTCGTAACCAGTCTAGTTGTTCTCCCATTCCCATCCATAAATGGGTGAATAATCACCAGTTGTTTATGAAAAATTCCGGCAAGGATGAGCGGATCAATAGTGCCACTTTCTCGATGAATAAACTCAACCAATTCATTCATCAATGATTGAACAATTTCGACATCGGGTGGCAGATAGACTATTTTTCTCGTTCGAGGATTATGAACGACGACTGGTTTTTGACGTAGTGTACCAATGTCAGATCGCGGAAGTAATCCATCAGTAACCTGTTTGTGAATTTTGAGAATTGTACGTAACGTTAATGTAAAATTTTTGCGCACGCGCTGAAGTTCTAAAAAAATCAGTGCTTGATTATAGTTTAGAATTTCTCTCTCGCTATCTCTGATGTTTTCCGGTTTTGATTTTAGGATTTTTTTTACATCTGTAAGAGGAAGGGGATTTCCCTCAATACTAGTGGAAGCATATGTTGATATTGCTCTAGCTACACGTTCCATTTCGAGTAGTACTGGTTGAGAAAAATGTCGATTGTTTAGCTCTTGAACAAGGATTGTAATTTGCTTGATATTTGCCAAAAGCTGATCCGTAATCGTATATCTTGGGATAAACATATTAGCCTAATTATAGTCGCTTATTAGTCGATTGTCAAACAAAGTTATCCTCTCACCGCCTCCTGCGAATAATCCAGCTCGAGCAGCTTTTCAAGCAATGGGAAGGTTTTATACGGCTGATTGAAGCTATCGGATCCCATGTGGCCTTCGTCGGAGCGCACAATAAGTGTGCCTCCGGTTTTTCGCCACATATACAAACCTTCCTCTTCGTCGATGGTCCACGGATCGTTCCCGGAATGAATGTAGATCAGATCGCGAACGTTACTTTTGATTTTTTCCCAATCGTACTCCGGTTGGAGAATGGGCTGGGGCGTTCCTTTGTCGATGCGCAATATGCGACCAAAGCTTGCAATTAAAATTGCCTTATGAATTTGAACGGGAAGGTGTTCAAGCACACTTAAAACGAGTGCCCCCCCGAAGAGTGTCCAATTAAAATAGTGTTTTCGTTGTATATTCCAGAAAGTGCCACGGGAAGCTGTTTCGACAAATCGGGGAACTCGGGATCGGGGAGTTGGGGGACCCAAACATCGTAACCTAATCGAGATAGATGTTTTGAGATACTGGGAAACCAATAGGAATCGGGGGAACAACCTGTTCCATGAAGAATGATTGCGTTTTTTGACTGGTTCATGTGCCTCCTATGCTTCCCAAAAATGCGTTTGAAGGAATTATACATCTTCACGGGCTCGAGGTGGGTGTTGGCGTAGGCGTTGGAGTTGGAGTTTGCGTTGGAGTGGGCGAAGGAGTTGGCGTGGGTGTGGGTGTAGGTGAGGGGGGCGGCTCCTCCCAGTGTTCATTTCCTGTCCCAAACTTGGTTTCATTGCTTTTTCCTTCTTTGCCGTCGGTCAGAAAGGCTTTGGCATACGCGGTGTATCGTCCTTTTGATAATGCAATTGTTGTTTTATACGGTTTTGATTTCAATGTTTCCTTTAATGAACCGTTCACAAAAATCTCAACACGATCGATTGCATTTTCCGATGCGGCTTCAACCTCAAAAACGAGTGATGTTTCTGGATAATCATGGTGGTCCTCGGGATATTTGAGGCGTACGTACACATCGTCTTTGGAACCACAAAGTTCGGTGGGGGGACGGTATTTTTCTTGTTGATCGGCGGGTTGGCTTCCAATCCATTCATCAATACCCTGTTGCCATAAATTTATTCCGTCTTTCATAAATGGATCGAGTTCTCGCATCACAGTATATTCTTTTTCGTCGTACTCACCTTTTTGGATATCAACTTCTGTCGCGAGTTTTCCTTCTCCACGACAAAGTTTGAGTTTTGTGTGAATAAGGTCGGGGAGTGATGGGAGTGTTGCGGGCAAAACAACCTCGTCGCGTTCGGGGAAGCCGTCGTGCGCGGGGTAGCCGGAAACGGCGTCAACTTTTACGGCTTGAATTGTTGAGGGAACTGGCCAATCATCAGCTGGGCGACCGTTTTTGATGAGATAGTCGGTGAGTTTCTTCCAAATTGGCGAGGCCCCCGTGATACCCGAGGCGACATTGGTCATCGAAGTGTTGTCGTTATTCCCCACCCACACACCTACAATCGCGTTTCGCGTCCACCCGATTGTCCAGTTATCTTTTCTGTTGTTGGTGGTTCCTGTTTTTACCGCAACAGCCTTCCCACCATAGTTCAACTGCGAGTTTGCGGTGAAAGAAATTAATCGCGCGCTGTTGTCGCTTAAAATATGATTGATCAAATACGACTCTTCCTCGGTCATCACGCGTTTTCCCTGTGATTTTCGATGTTCGTACAGCGTTTTCCCGTCGCGATCGGTGATTTTGAGAATTGAAACTGGCTCCACACGTGTTCCACCATTTGCGAATGAAGAGTAGGCAGTCACAGAATCCAACAAATGCACCTCGCCACCTCCCAAAGTCACAGACAACCCAAATCGCGTTTTGTTTTCACTGGTTGGTTCAAGCGTGACAAATCCCATGTCATACGCCTGCTTGAGCATGTTTTCAACACCAACCATTCCGAGTAACTTGACCGCGGGAATGTTCAGGGAGCTCCCAAGCGCCGATCGGAGCGAGACGGGGCCGTGGAACTGTCCGTCGTAGTTGCGGGGTTCGTATGGCTCGCTTACGCGCGCCCCAGGAAATTTTGTTGGAGTGTCGGCAATCATCGTCGCGGGGGTCATCCCTTTACGTAACGCCAAGAGATATGTTACCGGTTTAATGGAAGACCCTGGCTGTCGAAGTCCATTTACCGCAACGTTGAACTGTCCGTCGTAGTCTTTTGCAAAATAATCCTTACTTCCCACCATGGCTAAGATTTCACCAGAGGATGGCTCCATCACCACCACCGATCCATTTGTAATGTTGTATTTCTCAACTTTTGCGATTTCTTCTGCAACGGTTTGTTGCGCAATGTCCTGGAAGGGCAGGTCGAGCGATGTGGTTACGGTAAACCCACCGCGTTCAACAATTTCTGGCTCGTACATTTGTTCGAGTTGATCTTTTACATAAAAAACGAAGTGTGGCGCACGAATCGCAACGCCCGTTTTGTTAAACTGCACATTCGGAAGCTCGGCAAGCGCCTGTGATTCAAGTTCCTCAGAAATATATCCATCTTCTTTCATTCTTCGCAACACTCCGCGCGTTCGCATCTGCCAAAGAGGAGTTCCTTCTTCATCAACTTTTCCACCATAGGGGCTGTACGCACTGGGACGTTGGGGAAGTCCCGCCAGAATCGCAGACTCTAATAGGGTGAGGTCTTCTACACGTTTGTTAAAGTAGACTTCCGCCGCAGCACCGACCCCCATCGAGTTTGAGCCGTACGGAACTTCATTCAAATACATCTGCAAAATTTGATCCTTGGTGAACTTGCGTTCAATCTGAATCGAAAGAAGCATTTGTTTGAACTTGCGCGTCAAGGAATATTCATTTGTAAGCACCGCGGTTTTCACGAGTTGTTGTGTAAGCGTTGATCCACCAATCAACTTTCCTCTCGTGACCAAGGTCCAAACCATGCGGAACGGCGTAAGCGGATCGATTCCGGTATGTTTGTAAAAATCTTTATCCTCGATTGCAACGGTCGCTTGTTTGAGATAGTCAGGAACCTGTTCTATTTTCACCGTTGTTGAAAAACCCGATCGGCGCACAATCGCGTTGGGATCGGGGAGATCTTTGGCAACCCACGCGAGCGCGATGAAAAAAATCACCACGGTTGCAATGGTGCCAAATAAAAACACCAAGGCGGTTAAACGCAAAAATGTGATCCAGTTCCACGACTTTCTCAGATGAGAAAAAGAGAATTTTCCACGAAAAAAAAGAAAACTAAAGGGATTTGATAACGAAAACCCCCGGAACCGCACGCGGGGAAGTCGAAACGATTGCATGGCATTCTTCATCGATCGTTTCATCATAAAAAGTGGCGAGCGTCTAGACATAATTCGTTGTTGTATCCTCCATCGAGAAATCTCCCACCAAAGAGAAGACATGGAAAGAGTATAACAGAAGATGTGATAAGAGGGAATTCAACGGTTTCCAACAAAACATTAGACGTTCGTTTCAGTCGACGCGCGAATTCGCGCTATTTCTTTTTTCATATCTTGAAAAACATATGAATTACGAATGATGTAGATCAACTCGACGGGAATCTTCAATTTCAAATCGGTTATTTCCTGAAACAGCGTGATGAGTAATGAAACTTGATCTGGTTTTTTCATTATTCGTTGAACAAAATCTTCCATCCCAACCCGAATCAGCACTCTGTTTGCTATTCTGGATTTAAGTGAAGTCGATGATACGTGAGGATTTGATTGCACGATCATCTCAATCATGTACTTCAATTCTTGTTCGCCAACAGTACCAGTCATTAATGTTTGATGTAATTCGCAATCTTGTTTTGACAAGTGAAGATATAAATCGCGATCAAGGATTGCCGTTTGTTCGGCAACATAAAAGTTTCCCTCGTGTGGATCGGAGTGATATATCACACACTCCTCTCCTTCTCGAACCACTTTATGTTTTTCAAAATCCAATTGATATTGCATAAATGATGTAATTTCCTCAAGACGATCTGCAACAATCGCATCTTCTCCGTTTTGTATTCGTGTATTCAATGTGGAGCCTGAAAAATCTTGCGATGCGTGATATTCCGATTTCAACAAAGGTGAATAAAAATCAATTTTTGGCACATACAGTGTTCCCTGTGGATTTTCTTGACGATATTGTTCAACAACATGCGTATACGATGTGTCATCCTCAAGAAAGTTCGAATCATATATTGTTCTCACCACGGTTTCATATGATATTTGATTGAGCATTTTGATGATCCCTAGCTCTCGTTTCCATTTTCTTTTTGACTGCTGTTCTGTAGCTTGCGTGGCAACCTCTATCGCATGTTTTGTTTCGGTTGTTATCCATTCTGCATTCGAGTTTACGAAACGAAGAACCAGTTTTGTTCCATCCATTTTTTTCGCGTTCCATACCGAGTGGATACTTCCAGCGGTAATCACATCAGAAATCTCGATTGATCGAAGATATGTATCAAGTTGTACCCTCGATTCGCGCATTTCTGGTGTATCAGTGTCTTTTGCTAAACACATGTTGTACGCATTTTCCCAAATTTGCGCCTTCACCATGCTGCGATTTTTATCCATCGAATCACGCCACTGTTTTCTATCCTCTGGTGAGAATTTCCAAAACAAGGTTGAAAATTGCGCCATACGAACAACACCCGCTCCTGCCATCTGAAGAACATCAAGTAAAGAACGAATTTGAGATTCGTGTTTTTTTTCTTCAGTTTGCAAATACCGTTCCGATAATTTCTCTAAAATCGCCCTTCTCACACGACCAACTCGTTGCGTCGCCTCAAAAAGGTTCGATGTTGAAGATATTTTTTTATACATCGTTTTCTGTTCAGTAATATTATCTGTTCTCGAAGAAAGAATCGATTTAAAAGACTCACGTGTCCCAATGTTTTTGAACAGAGATAGGGTAACATCATCAAACTCATTCGGTGCCCCTTTTTTCTTTTCTATTGCATGAACAAAATAGTCGTAATCAACTAAAGAAGCATCATATGTTTGAAACAGTTTTTCCTTTAGAGATTGTGCAAGTGGAAATGCGAGCAGCGCTCGATCTGTATGACGTAAAATGTTTTGAAGAAACGTCATTCCCAATTGATCCAGATTAAATAAGGAAGAGAAAATGTGAAGAATCTCATTTTTACTCAAATCTAAAATGCCGCCCTTTTCAGAAAACGATCGCAATAAAATGTAAAAACGCTCAATCGGACCTAATAGATGCAAACGTTCAATACTGTCCGCGAAACTCATAAAAAGATTTTCAAATATTGGTGCCATGACGAACTTTTTCGTTTCTGGATTATAGCGAAGATACGCATTACTTAATCGTAATTTATTTGAAACGGATTCTGTGTGAACCAGCATAAAAAACCATCGAGCGGCATTTTGTGTATTCAACCGAATCTTGTCATCAGTCGAGATTGAGCTCACCAACTCGTACGCATGGTCAATTACATGTGAAGCGAAATAATCAGCAGTCGCAACGATCGAAGTTTTCATCGATCCATTCATTTTCTGATCCACTGCTTGACCAACATGTTTCCGCAAAAATAGATACTCATCGTAATGCTGAATTTGATCACAGAGATATACATATCCCTCATATCCAATGGCGTCTTGTTTTACAGTATAAAAAAGTATCTTTTCACGCAATGAATCAGTTGATATCTTTAATAAATGCAGATACATCCGTTGAATAATAAATTCAATTCTCCCCGATGCTGAGTATGGAAAGGCATTCTCCAATATACGAATTTGGTTTAAGATCAACGCTGGGTTGTCTGTGGAATCAAATGCGTGTTCGATGTTTTTCATAAGATCGGAATATTCGAGAATCTCCATCAACTCACTTCCGAAAATCTTTTTCGACATCTTTTTCGAATAAGGCGACACCTTTCCAGATCCAAAGATTTGAAAAATAAATTGATGAAGTTGTTTCTCTTCTGAGATTCCATTATCCCTACTCAACAATACCTGAATCGGTCGTAGATTTGAAAAATCGGAATAATCCTTTTGATCTCTGTCGTACCACCCAAATACTGTTTTCGATTGAGGAAAAGAAAATTGAGTAAAATTGGTGGATAATAATCCGACGTCATAGATTCGCATTGTACTGTCAAGAATGTTCGTTAAAAGATATAAAATGAATTCAGACGACATTGACTCCCACTCGATGTCTGCACTATTTATTGTTTCCTCTAAGATAAGTCGGTACTCATCCGCATCTTCATTTTTTGAAAAAAGCGCACGAATAACGAATATTTTTTGTGCTAACTGAAGATATTTTGATGAAACTTCAAGATTTGAAAACAACTCCTCAATAAACTCTTCATTCTTCGCAGAAGAAAACGGATACGTATGATATTTTTGAAAATAGTCTCGAAGAGAATCACTTGAGTAGGGAGGATTAGAAAAATATCCAATAGGAAAAGAAAAGTTTTCTTGAAATTTTGCTGGCAAGTGATGAATGAATTCGATATTATAGGGCGCACGCACTATCATCGTGTCCATTTGTGCAAGCACCGATCGGACATGATCATTGATCCATGAGAGAAGATCTTGCTTCGTTGACATCTGGGGAGGGAATCTCATTTCAGATGAGAAAAGATATTCTGTTCGTTTTTGGATCTCTTCATACTGTTCAACTGATAGGACTCCCCCTTTCTGCTCTGCTGCAACCTGCAAATCAGAAAGTAAGGTAAATGACCACTCTTCAGCGACGTCTGTAAATAATTTTTTTGATGTTTCTGGCTCATCTAAACCGTTTGCGTCTATCCATGAAATGACCATACTCGAAAAAGGATTTGAATAAAAAGAAAGGTTTTTTCGAATCGATGTCCAAGGCATCCGTTGTAACACGAGAGGATAGGTGAGAAGAAGATCTAGTGTTTCTTGAATATATTTCCTGTGTAAATCTGGAAAATACGAAAATTCAAGTCGTGATGGAAAAAACACGTTCATAAAAAGCATTTCGATTTCGTCATTCACCCTATTTAATGTAAATGTTGGTTCTAAAGATTTTTCACTAGGTATTTGAGTTTCCAAATGAAAAAGTGCTTGCAACAACTCACATACTGTTTGTGAAGAAAGTCTTGCGTTTTGATCTCGAGAAAGAAGTATCCGCGAAGACGAAATGATCTGTAAAAAATCGGGTTTTCCCTGATTCGTTTTGTATATCTCGTTTCTTCTCTGAAAATAATCATTGGTTGGCTGGAAAATATCGGACATCTTGTTCAAATAGAACGCCCAATCTTGTCCAGTCATTTGATACAACATGCGCAATTCTTCAACGTGTCCTCGAACATAAGAACCGCCATAATCGTAAGAGTCTTTTTCCACCTCTTTTTCGAAAAACACGGTGTAGAATCGTTCATCATTTGTCATTTTTCCACGTGTTCGAGATAGCAACAACCGATAATACTCAACAACAACGCGTTCACACTGTTTTTTTTCTTGTTTCTGCTTTTCCGTTCCCGCCCACCATCTTTTCTCTCGGATTGTTTCTATTACGTCATATAAATCGCTCGGATGGAGTGTCTGCATCATTTCTATCGCTTCATCCGTTTTAAAATTACGCAACAACCAAGTGACATACTCTTTTTGTGTAGGCACCAGTGGTTCGGAAAATTCTTCTGAAATGCCGATTGTTTTCTTCATACTCGTTTCAGAATGAAGGACAAAATGTTGTCCAACCGTTTCCGTTGCGCGCATATCTGCCGTTTGATGTGAAAAATCGCGAGAACGAAGGGACACGTTTTGTAACAGGTAGGATTGACTGTCTTTAATAAACTGTTCAAGTTTTCGAATTGCAGAAGCAAATGCAAGTGAGTTGTATCCAGCATTCTCAAGTCGATTTTTAACCAATACGTCTGCTGCAAACTCGTGAATCCACTCGTATCCTACATTCGCCACTCCAAAAACGTTTCGCGCAAAGACATCAAGCGATAAATGATTTAATTCGTGTGCTAACACCGACGCAAACTCATCTTCAGAATGCAGTACGTGAAATAGTGAACTCGAGATCACAAGCGTCCTATCAGACATAACAAGCGCGTTGGGAATAACTCCGCGTTCCAACACAAACACGCGGACATTTTGCAATTTTGGATCATTTCCGGCAAGTTTATGAACAATATTTTCGAGCCATGTGACGCGTGAGGAATCTTGCTCAATACCATGCACCGCATCTAGTCGACCATAGACATCTGCATGTTGGCCATTGCTACAGGTGAACTGTTCCCCCCCTTCATACTCGTTTTCCCAATTGTTCCCATACATTCGCATCATGCGCTGATGCCTTTGAAAAAAAAGAAGATCGTTTTTTTCTTGATGATGTTGAACAGCAGGATGCGCGCCTTCTTTAGATGGAAACCCCTGAAGCCCTATCGCTGATTGTTCAAAAAACGCAGTTGTCATTGCATTCAGTATATCCAAGTTCGCCACTGAAAAATAGAAGAAAGTTGAGGTACAATAGTGATGTAAACTTCATTATCACAATCACAAATAAAGGATCGCATGCACACATCACATTCCGTTCTCACCCGAGGCGTTGAAACGGTTTTACCGTCGGTCGATGGGCTTCAAAAACTCATGGATGCAAAAAAGATTCGACTGTATTTGGGAATTGACCCGACGGGGAATCAACTGCATTTAGGTCACGCGGTTGTGTTGCGCAAACTCCAACAGTTTGTGGAGTTGGGACATGAGGTTATTTTGTTGATCGGGAATGGGACGGTGAAGATTGGCGATCCGACGGGGAAGGATAAAACACGCCCAATGCTCACCGACGAGGAAATTGATCAGAACTTTGCAACATGGAAAGAGCAAGCTTCAAAAATCTTGGATTTTTCGCGCATCACAATCAAAAAAAATGGAGATTGGCTCGATCCGTTGCGTTTTGCGGACTTAGTGAAACTTATGGCAACGACAACGGTCCAACAACTCCTCGAGCGTGACATGTTTCAGGAGCGCATGAAAAACAATCTGCCTATTTTTGCTCATGAGTTGATCTATCCCTTAATGCAAGGTTTTGATTCTGTCGCGATGGATGTTGATCTTGAAATTGGTGGAAACGATCAACTGTTTAACATGATGGTTGGTCGTCAGTTGCAGAAACAACTGAACAATCGAGAAAAATTTGTGATGAGTGTTCCGCTGTTGGTCGGAAGTGATGGGCGCAAGATGGGAAAAAGTCTGAATAATTTTATTTCGCTCACCGCGACAGCCGAGGATATGTACGGAAAGTTGATGAGCGTTGTGGACGAGGTGGTGCCGGTGTATTTTGAGTTGTTGACTGATACTCCTCTGGAAATGATTGAGAAAAGAAAACAACAGGTAGCGGAGGGTGAGCTTCATCCCATGGACTTTAAAAAAGAAATGGCATTTGCGGTAACGAATTCGATACACGGATCGGATGCGACACATGTTGCTCAAGAAGCGTTTGAGCGCACAATACAGCACAAAGAACTTCCTTCCAATCTTCCAGTTTTACACGTTGAGGAAAGTGCAACCGTGTTGAGCGCGGTGATTGCTTCTGGGTCGTGCGCGAGTACCGGAGAGGCTCGCCGACTCATCGAGCAGGGTGGAGTAGAGGTTGATGGAGTGAAGGTGCTTGATGGATTAACGAAACTTTCCATTCCATGCGTATTGAAGGTGGGGAAACGAAATTATTTCCGGGTGGAGTGATGAAACGAGAAGATTCTCAGTTTGATTCGGCCTATCAAGAGATTGTAGAAAAATTACGTCCCGCCCTTCCCGAAAAAGTTCTGCTCAAAAAACCTAATGAGGCTTTCAAAATTGCCTTAAAATTATTTTCACATGTGAACTACACTGTCTACAAACGTATTTTAACCCATGATTTTGGTAATTGGGGGGAAAGCAGCTTTTTCCCAACAACTGAATTGTACGAAAGATTTTGTTGGCGACGGCCTACAAACGTAGAGCTACCAGATTGGAAAAAGTGGATACGTTTAGGAGAAATAGGAAAAGAAGCATTAACCTTAGTCGGGAAAAGATTCGATTTGCCACCAATTGAAACAAGGGATGGTCCAATAGAATGGTTTGCTCACATCACAACAGGTATTTGGGAAGGAATAATTGAAATTCAATTCGTTGTCAAAAAACCAAAATATTTCACAGAAGATGTTTTTGCCCAGAAAGATGTTTTTAATAAATCCATTTCAGATCGAATCTCAGAAAATATCCCCATCTGGACTACGCGATTGAATCCTGCCGGAGATCGAGCAACACCAACGATGCTTATTTCGGCAATACAGAGAATCACATCTGAGCTGAATACTACACCTATCAATAAGATGAAGAATGCTGACAAATACTTGAAATCTTTTCAAAATGGTTCAGATAAAACACCCCAATCGACATTAAAGGATTTTTTTAAATACGTGATCGAGACTCATTTCACTCGAGAATCTAACCGATATGTTCTACCAAATATATATTTCCTCACAGAGTATCTTTTTAAAGCAATTCCTGGAAATTTTGCAATCGACCGCATCGAACGAAAACTTTCTTCGAAAATCGAGAACTGCATTCTTACGCTGAGTATACAAATATTACAATCGTTGGGTTACAAATCTATACGGTTTATTGATGAACAACAGCAACAATCAATTCAACATCACAGATCGGCCGATAAGATACAGGAATCATTTTCATATAATGAGCTTGGTTCACTTTTCTTTACTCCAGACGGAAATCCAAACTATCCAAGGCATCCATTCAATCACTCTCATCAAGGAACATCGCTTGGTCTTACGGAACAAGCAAGAAAATCACTATCACCCGAGCTCATCCAATATTTAATGTCTGTTGACATAAAACTACAAAATTCTACATAATAGAAGATAAGCTACGGAGTAAAAAGTATATGTTTTCCAAACGCGCACAAAAAATCTTTCGCATCATTTTCATCTTCATCGCGCTCGCGATGATCTTGGGAACCGTTTCACAAGCCGTGTTGTTTTTTTAATACTCCCACAGATGTGTTTTCGGGTACTACAATACGCATATGACAAACTCAGGCTTGTTATCGTTTTCCTCAAGGCTTGTTATCGTTTTCCTCATCAATTCAGGATGTTCCTGGAGTTGGAGAAAAAACGGCGAACACGCTGGAAAAACTCGAGATCATTTCTGTTCAAGATTTGCTCTATCACATTCCATTTCGATATGAAGACTTTCGGGAGCAGAAGGCGATTGGGGCGGTGGAGGTCGGCGACAAGGTCACCGTTCGCGCGCAGGTACGAAGCATCACAAAGTTTTCCGCAAAAACGCGACACATCGAGATTATCCGCGCGGTGCTGGAAGATAGCTCGGGGAAAATCGAGGCGACATGGTTTAATCAGGCATATTTGCTTATGCAGTTGCGCAAAGGAAGTGAGGCGTTTTTTAGCGGAATGGTTGAGGAATTTCACGGAAAAAAGTCGCTGAATAATCCAGCAATTGAAAAGATAGAACACGAGGGGGTTGAGCAGCTTCACAGCGGTCGACTTGTGCCAATCTATCCTGAAACGCAGGGGATTACTTCACGCATGCTTCGCAAAATGATCGCGACAACATTTCCAAATATTAAGATCGTGGATTCTTTTTCTGATCAGTTTTTACACGAGCATCACCTCCATTCATTGGCTGACAGCCTGAAATACCTTCACTTTCCAGATTCGCTCGACGACGTTTTTCGCTATCACAAACGTCTCGCGTTTGAAGAAGTGTTTGCGCTACTTCAACAATCGCAAGCAGAAAAACACAAGCGTTTATCAATGCGAGCAACGCCACTCAAGATGACGGTCCAGCAGCGACAACAATTCACCAACGCGCTCCCTTTTTCACTCACGCCAACTCAAACGCAAACCATCATGGATTGTGTGATGGATCTTTCGCAAACATATCCCGCACAACGACTTATTCAAGGCGATGTTGGAGCGGGAAAAACAGTTGTCGCGGGATTCACGTTGTACACCTCTGCAATCAATCAACAAAAAGCGTTTTTGATTGCACCAACGCAAATTCTTGCACAACAACATGACAATTTTCTTACAAAAATCTTTTCTCTTTTGGGTATCAAAACACAACTTGTAATCGCGCAAACACAAATCAATCTTGACGCTCAAATATATATCGGAACGCATGCGCTACTATCACAGATAGAAGCGCTACATCCAGCAGTAGTGGTTGTAGATGAAGAGCATCGATTTGGAGTGGAGCAACGCAACGCATTTGAAAAATCAAAACTAAAAACCAAGCCTCATGTTTTTACCATGACCGCAACACCAATTCCACGCACCGTAGCGCTCACTTCGCTTTCACATCTCGACATCAGTACATTAGATATGATCGAATCAAAAAAACGAAAAGTGTTAACAAAACTCGTTTCAGAAAACAAACGAAAAAAAGCGTACGAATGGATCGATCAAAAATTAGCAGAAAATCAACAACTCATCGTGGTTTGTCCATTTATTTATGAATCAACACAACTTGATCGAATTGAGGTGAAATCAGCCGAAAAAACATTTACTGAAATTTCGAAAGCGTTCCCAGATCGCAAAACCGCACTCATTCATGGAAAAGTTGCTCAGGATGAGCGAACAAAAATTCTGCAAGAAATGCATAACAAAAAAATCCAGATTCTCGTTGCAACCAGCATGATTGAGGTTGGCATTGATTTGCCCGATGCATCAATCATGATAATCGAAGGGGCGGAACGGTTCGGTCTTGCGCAGTTACATCAGTTGCGAGGTCGGGTGGGGAGAGCGGGTCAACAGGCGTACTGTTTTCTTTTCACCACAACCCCCGAGTTGCAATCCGATCGATTACAAAAGTTTTGCGAAATCACCGATGGAAATGAACTCGCGGAACTTGATTTACGATCTCGTGGATCCGGGGAAATTGTTGGCACACGTCAACACGGGTGGAGTGGGATGCGGTTTGCATCGTTTTTCGATACTTCACTAATTGAGGAATGTAAAAACGCGCTTACTTCTTAGATTTTCCCGCAACTCGGGCGGCGATCAAGGTAGTAAGCGGTACCGCGGTAATCAAGCCAATGCTGCCAACAAGCGTACGCACGACTTCCTCCGCAATCAACTCGCTGTTGAGCATGAACCACCACGGTTGACCACTGTTTACAAACAACATTACAAGGGGAAGTGCCACACCCGTATACGCAAGAACAAGCGTGTTCACCATCGACGCAATGTGATCGCGACCAACTTCCATCGCGTGATGAAATAATTGTTTCGGGGTCATGGTAGGTTTTGCCTCTTTCAACTCAAAAACAATTGCGGATTGTGAAATGGTAATGTCGTCTAAAACACCGAGCATACCAATCATGATTCCAGCAAGAAGTAATCCTTGAAAATTGATGCGATCTCCATTTTCAACTAATAAAAATCCCGCTTCCTCCGATGAAAGTCCTGTTAATCGCGAAAGTTCTACCGCAAGCATCGCAAGTAAGCCTGAAAAAAACAATGAAATCACCGTTGCGATAAGTGCAACATTTGTTTTCTTTCCAAATCCATGCGAAAGGAAAAATGTCACAGGAACAATAATCACCGAGGTCGCTACTGTGATGAAAAGTGGCTCAACACCTTTGAGCAACATTGGAAGCAAGAAAAACCAAATGATCAAAAAGGAAACTGCCATTCCAATTAATGAAAACAGTCCGCGAAATCGTCCGATAATCAAGGTGCAGAGAAAAAACGCCAGTCCTAGCCACCCAAGCGCGGGGACGCGGTACACATCGGTAATGAGGAAACGATCACCTTGATCGGATGGTTGTTTGGTTACAATGTAGGTTTGACCAAGTTCGAAGCGAGAGGTCTGTTTGTCATCAATCGCGTTCTCAGCCAACACAAAGCGCACCGCCCCCGCCTCGTCGATAATACGCACGCGAATTGCGCCGTTGGAATCAAGTGACTCGATCGTTGCGCGGTAGGACTGTTGGGACATACTCCTAGTATATCGGTTTGGAGGGGAAAGGGAAGGAAGGGGGAAGTATCTTCAAACTTTTTATAAAATAAACTGTTATCTAAATGCTAAAATACCTGTATGCCCGTCAATTCACAAGAACTTCGCAATGACAGCAATCTTGAGTGGATGCGGTGGCGCGAATATTTTCATGACGGGTACAGTCGAGTTGAAGAGCTACTTCAATTTCTAGCATTTCTTGATGAGATTGAGGCTAAACCCTTTTCAATCGTTGAGCTCAATAAACTGCGATACTTTAAAATCGCACTTGCTGAACCCGCTCTTCGCACGCGCGTTTCTGAATTGGTACATCAACTCATCTGTGAAGAAAAGTTTCCTCAATTACGTGAGATGCAAGCGTTTGTCCTTTTGCTTTCAAATTGGAACACACTTTCTCCCGAGCAACGCATTTTTCTTCAAAAAGAATACACCACTCCTATTGTGTATGACGATTTTACTGTCATTCCAAACTTGGGAATTCCCACAAGTTCAACTGGGTGGACCTGCGGCGAAATGGAAGAAAAGATGATGAGTTCTCATCGACATGTATTGATAGGAAAAAGGCTTTCATTAAAACGAAGCGGGACGAAGGCAACGATCACAGATTCCATTATTGTCGCAAAAAATGGTGCAATTTTAATCCCATATATGTGGTACGGTCCCGATCAACACTTTCTAGAGCATCTCACACAATTACAACTTCCAAAAACCGTTAGTTACCTCGACAAAGCATCCGCTTTCCCGAAACTAGGATTGCAAGTCATGCGAAACAGTCCCATTACATTGAACGATGAGGGTTGGCATCCAACATCCAACATGAGAATGATCAATCATTTTCGTAATCCTGAAACGGGACTATCAAAATTGCTCGATCGCGACGCAATTGAGAAAGCAGTGTTGAAAAATCCATCGCTTGGGCAACTTGTTATTGACTCTTTTGTAACTAAACTCTGCAAACATCCTCTTTTAACTGAAGAAACGCTTCTTCATAGAAAAGTGGGAAGAGATTTTCTCGAAAAGACTCTATCTGAAAAAGGATTTTCTCCAGATCAATATATCGCAATTCCTGTGGGATCAACTCTTTGGACAACAAGTGAGCAGTCTGATCACGATTTTTTGATGATTTGGCTTACTGAAAGGATTCCATATGAACTCGAACTTCCAAAAACACCTCACATTGATTTCCAACAACAGACAACCTATATCGATCTATTGGAAAATGAATGGCAAATTGAACCATTCCTTCATCTTTTTTTAGTTCCCGATGAACTTCTCATTGGAAATATTCCGAGAGCAAGAAAGCTCCGAAAGATACTTCTCTCGATGATGGTTGTTCGCGAAAACGATGCGACTTGGGTCATCGAACCAAGTCAGTGGGATTTTTATATCAGCAATCGTGTAGAAAACATCAAATCTTGGGGAACATCTCATGAAAAAAGAATCGAAAGATATCAGCAAGCTCTTAGAGCTCGCGCTGATCAATCAAGAAATCCAGACTATGTATCCGATTGGGAACATAAATTACGAATGCTTCGCACGCCCACTTTGCGCACATTTCTTATGGCGATGACTTTTGGTGATGGATCGATCCATCTCCGTCCTCAGCGACTCGATATCATTCGACCACAGCGAGAAATCAATAATATCCCCTGAAGACCCTCTTGCCATCTTGCGGGATCTGGCATACAATACCTCAACTATGGGACCACTTCCAAAACGAAGACACTCGAAATCTCGTGCGGGCAAGCGCCAAAGCCAGATTCGTCCACCAAAATTGACACTTGTTGTCTGTAAATCGTGTGGTGCGAAAAAGTTGCCTCACACAGAATGCCCCGAATGCCACGCTTACGGCTCACCGGCAGCAATACGAGCTGAATCGGCAGCAAAAAAGACCGCATAACGACATCATGAACTTGCCTGCCAGTACCCCTCTCGACCCACGACACATCCGTCGGACCGCACTTGTAAAAGAGGCGTTTTGTCTAGGATTTTCTGGTGCAGATCGAAAAAATATTCGAAAAACAAAAACGATTCGCCCCCTTTTAGATCGAGTAGAGGAGATTGACGCGCGCATTCAACTCAGCGCGCCGACATTCCCCCTTCATGAATTAAATAAAATTGACCTTGCAATTCTTCGCGTGGGCGTGTATGAATTGATAGAGGGAAAGACTCCAGAGAAAGTTGTGATCAACGAGGCTGTTGAAATTGCGAAAGAATTTGGAGCCGAGAGTTCGTCGAAGTTTGTAAATGGCGTCCTCGCGGCAATTGCAAAGCAACAACATCAACAAACACCACAACACATCTCAGAAGCGTCTTCCACCCCTCAAACAACGCTGTAACTGCACGAAGGAACAAATATGGATCAAACCGCCCAGTCCATCTATAAACGTATTGCTGAAATTGTAAGCGAAGTCACGGGGTCAGAGCTTTCTGATGTCACCCCTTCGGCTGATCTGCATGAGGATCTTGGCATGTCGGAGATAGAGATCGCGATGCTTGTTTCTCATATTGAAGATGAGTTTGAGATACTCCTCCCCAAACGTGAGGTAAAGCGCATGATGAACGTATTTGAACCAGTCCGCGTTGCGAATTTGGTGGAACTCGTGCTCGAAGAAGTATAGAAAACGTATACATATGACACCCACGCTCCCCGATATTCACTCACCATTGCTTCAAAATCAAGTGTGGATTCATCGATCAGCCTTAAATGAGACCGCAGAAGTTGAGGAATCGAATGAACGACTTGAGTTTTTGGGCGACGCAGTGCTAGAACTCGCGTGTTCGCGCTACCTCTTCGAACAGTTTCCTCAAGAACCCGAAGGAATGCTCACCGCATTACGATCTTCGCTGGTAAAAACCACAACACTCGCCGATATGGCACGAAAATTCGAGATGGGTCAACTCATTCACATGAGCAAAGGTGAGGAAAAAACGGGCGGAAGAGAAAATGCGTCCATCCTCGCGGATACGTTTGAGGCATTTCTTGGCGCGCTGTACCTCGATCAAGGTTTTGAGCCGGTCGATGCGTTTTTGCGTGACTGTTTATTTCCATTGGCCTCCGAGATTCGCGCACTTCGACTCGAAAAAGACGACAAGAGCATGCTTCAAGAGTATTTACAGGCCCGAAAACTCCCGCTACCGGTCTACAAGGTGATACGAGAAGAGGGTATGGAACATCAAAAGACGTTTACGATGACGGTTGAGGTTGGAAAAGAGGTTTTTGCTCAAGAAACGGGAAGAAATAAGCAAGAAGCACAACAACGATGCGCGCGTAAAGCGCTCGAAAAACTCACACAACACGACACCCCATCCTTGCACCTCGATCAAAAAGAATCACTTGAGTAACGAATCGAGGTGTGATACACTTGCTACTCAAACTTTGAAGGAGAAAACGTATGGTTAAGCTAAAATTGGTTCGCACTGGTCGAAAACGCGTCTACACCTACCGTATTGTGGTGGCAGAGGCGAAAAGCAAGATAAACGGGAAATATATCGACCTCCTTGGACATTACAACCCATCTTCAACACCAAAAGAGATCGTTCTTGATCTTGTAAAGTACGACGCATGGGTAAAAAAAGGCGCTCAGCCAACGACAACGGTTGCAAGCCTCGCAAAAAGAATGGCAATCAAAAAATAAAGGCTTCATTCAAAGACTATGAAATCTCTTCTTGAATACATTGTGAATCACCTCGTTGATCATCCCGAAGATGTGATGATTGAGGAACGCGAAGCGGAAGGTGTAAAAACCTACATCATTCACGCACACGCCGAAGATCTCGGAAAAATCATTGGAAAACAGGGACATATCATTTTTGCCATTCGAACACTCGCAAAGGTTCGTGCAGTCAAAGAAGGTATTTTGGTTCGTGTTGAGGTTGCTGAATCAGCGCCTCTTGAGACATCCGAGGCCGTTGGTTCCGAAGCGATCTAATTTTTTTCGACACTATTTTTCTCGTTAAATTTTTATCTCTCAAACGGATTTTCTTTTCCCGCAGATTGTGATGCCTCAAGCGCCTGAAGAATCTCATTCATATTCACGATTTCCTTCACCGATCGAAGCGTTTTTGCAAAATCGTTGAGTTCGGCACGCAATATTGGTAATGTGTCACCGGTTAACTCGGGAATTGTGTCCATATAAAATGCAGACACCGTGAGTTTTGAAAGAAAAACCTTTCCAGATTCCGAACTTTCTTTTTCGGTATTTACACCTTCGATTGTTTTTCCAATCGATGTTTTTGACGATTTTCCCGAGCCTAATTCAATCTTTTCAAGATCGAAAACAGGCGCGATTTTCTGCATTTCGCCGATGTATGTTTGCACTTGTTCTGCTGTTCCCATAAGTGTAATTTCAAGCGCGAGTTTTGAAACTTCCTCACGACGTTTTTGAGTATTGAGCGATGCTTCATCTGTTGATACCAATCCTGGGGAGACGGAGATTCCAACAAATCGAACTCCCGTTTGATCGGCGAGTTTTTGTAATGAGTACATACTAATGAGGAAAGGTTTCGACGATGGGAGAAGGGAGTGAATCTGCGCGCGTAACTGTTGGTACTCTTCGGTATTAAATTGATCTAAAAATGCGATTCTCGATTGTAATGTGGAAAGATCAGACTGTTGTTTTTTAAGTTCAGATTGATACGAACGGAACAACTCGAAGCGGGGGAGCATCACTTTCCACACCAAAAGTCCCATCACCACCCAAGCCAATACCGAAAAAAGAAGATATCTGCGATCACGAAAATTGTTTGCTCGTAGTGCTGAAGTGGTTTTTGCTGAAGATGATGGAAGTATCGGCATGTTATTTTCCTTTTTTCTCGGTTGGAACGGAGTAGGAGAGTTGACCAGTAATGGTGTACATTCCATCGCCTTTTCGCGAAAAATTCTGCATTGATACCGTGTATTTTTTCTTATCAATCGAGTCTGCGCGCAATGCGCGAAATGTTTCGATAAACGCAAAAACATCGTTTGCATTGATTACGTACGATAGTGATCGCGACTCGTTTTTCAGGGTGAGATCGGTAAGTACACTGCCTTGTTTCACCAACGACTGGAGAAACCGCACCGCGTCTTGTTTTGCAACGCGCTCTTGGTTCATCGAAAAAAGATACGTGACTTTTTGCGCGTAAATCACATAATCAAGTTGAATCGCTCTCTTCGATTGCAGTGTTTTTTTGGCCACCTCGATTTGTTTTTTGGCGTTCTCGATTTTATTTTGTAAATACCACGATCCTCCCATAACACCGATTAAGAGAACCATAAACATTCCCAAGCCAACCGAGGTAAAAAATGAAATCTGCTTATCTCTGCGCAACTGTCTTTCAAGTTCGCGTTCGCGGTCACGTAAAAAATTGATGGAAGGAGTTACGGGCATATTCATAGAACACCCTCAAGCGCATAGCCAAAACTCACAACGTACGATGGAATATCCGCGGGAAGCACCTTGACTGTTGGCGCAAAAACCATTTGTGATGGAATGAAGGGAGCAATTTCAACTTGGAACTGCTCTGCGAGAATCGCCGAGATCGAGTTCATCGCCGATCCACCTCCTGCTACCAGTATCTTTTGCACAGTTGCACCCTTAAATGATCCAGAAAAATACTGCATCGCTTTTTGCATTTCGTTCATGAACGGTTGAAAAATTGGCATCATTGCTTGTTTAATTTTCCCTTCGAGCTGCGTCTCATCCATGCCGTAGGTTCGTTTGTATTCCTCGGCTTGTGAAGCGGAAAGCCCCAAACCACGTTCAATGGCGCGACTGAGCACCGCACCACCGTTGGGATACGAATACGTGAACGCGAGTTCGTGGTTGTGCACCACAACCATATCGGTGGTGGTTGCGCCGATGTTCACGATCAGCGTGGTGGGGAGTGTGTGATCCAAGTTCGCGAGTCGAAAAATCGACATCGTCTGCGTGCCTAATGAGCGCACATCAAGACCAGCTTGATAAAATAAATCAACATAACTCGTGACAAATGTCTTTGAAACGCCAATCATGAGCACACGCATTTTTTGCGAGGGATCGTTTTTTGGTGGGCGATACAACACTTGATATTCCAACTGAAGATCGTCTGCGGGAATGGGAATGTACTGTTCTGCCTGCCATCCAACCGCCGAGGAAAGTTCTTGATCGGAAAGATGGGGCATTTCTACGATTTTTGTTGAAACAAACGCCTCGGGAAGTCCAACATGCACTTCTCCAGAAGGAATAGTTTGATCCTTTATCATGTGCTTGAGAAGTTCGACAAATCGATCGCGGTCGGCTTGTTGCGATGGAATCACCAGTCCAAGCGGATTGGCGATCATTGATGCGCGCTCAACGATGAACGCATTTTTTTGCTGTCGCAACGCAACCGTTTTTATCGAGTATGTTCCGACATCTAATCCAATATGTAATCCCATGGGCAGTCCTTTACCTATCATCATAGCAAACGTTTACGGTGTTGTCTTTACAATATCGGTCCCAGAAATCATAGAAAATTCAAGAAAAGAGAGGGGCATGGGGAGCGATCGAATCACTTGAATCGCTTTTTTTTCATCCCCGTCGGTGTTTTCCGCCTTCGCAACAACGCTCCATTGAACGGCATCCGATCCTAACGCCGTGCCGGAAACTCGAATGTTTGTATCGGAAGAAAGCGCACGAACAGAAAACACACGTTCTTCACTTGTCGATGAATTTCCTGGAGAAAATTCTAATCTGCGTGTAAAGGCGGAGTTTCCATCTGCGCTTATATCTTCACCCGATGCTTCAAAACAGGTGGGATCGGACGGATCTTCGGGATCACAGTCTCTTCCGTTATAGGCTGCCGTTTTCGACCAATACGTATTCGATGTCGCAGAATAAAAGTAGCGAGTAATCAACAATGATGCTTGTTGCGCACCACCTTCGGGTGGATTTTTCTGATTCCATTCGAGAACAAGCGTTCCCGCACTATCCACAGGAACCGCCAGAGGAATCATTACCGACTCACCTTCGAGAAGTGAAAAATCGAGTTTTTCGAGTTGTGGAGTAATCGCGTACTCTCCGTATCCATCCACACTTCCCGAAACCGCGTCGTTTGAAAATGAATCCGCCTGAGACAGCGCCTCTTCCAGCACGGTCTCTGCCGATTGAAAGGTTGAGGAACTGTTCTGTTCCTGACGTGAAAGTGCAATATCTTGCACCGATCGATTCGCAACCGACACGCCCACCCCTAATACAACCGCCATCACAAGCATCGCGATAAGCGCGACTTGCCCCGACTGTTTTGCGTATTGCCGTTCGGTATACAAATGAAAATCTGGAAAAAAATGTTTCATATGTTCATTGTACGCAATGTTCTCATTTTCTCAAAGTCACGGTTGTCTGAAATACTTGCGTGGCGGGAACAGCAACCGAACGTTCTTGCTTAATTTGTAGTCCAAAAGAAATGCTCACCGAACTGTACGTTTCTCCAACCCCCGTTGAGCAAGAAAACGTGAGTGGATATGCATCGGGAACGAGCACAAACGCATCCGTAAAATAGGAAACCGAACTGCCGGAAGCGCTCGCGATTCTATCACTATCTGTTTGAAGCGTTGTTTTTCCAAAATCAGCATTAATCAACTCAAGATGATCTGATTCACACACAGAAATCCGCTGCGCGTTTCGCACCATCGCCTCAAGGTGGGTGAGGGCAACGCTTCCCTGTTGTTTGAGATCGGTGCTAATCGAGATGTGCTCATCACTTCGAAGCGTTGTGAGAAACACGCCAACAATCGCAGATGAAATCAGCACAAAAACCGAAATCACGATGATCAGCTCGATGAGCGTAAAACCACGTTGACTTGATTTTGATTTGTGATTAATCTTCATCAATCAATCCTTTTTTTGTAGTTCATCTCTAAAGATGAGGATAGTTCGGCATCGGATCCATCATCTAACCGTGCTTGCGATACTGCGGTAACCTCATCGGCTGTGATGGTAATCACGACCGTTCGCAAAAAAGAGGTTGTGGGAATAAAATCTGTACATCCGTCAACTGTCGTTAAAAAGGTTTCGGTATTCAAGGTTGTTCCGTCCACAACCGTTGGAAGCGCGGGGAGCGTGGGAACACACCACACGCTGTGTGAATCGGCGGTTGCGGTTTGAAGAGAGGCAACAAACTCCGCCCAACCTACTTTTTCCCGATACGCGTGCAACCACTCAAGCGGTTGTTTTGCATAGTACACGAGATGTTGATGTTGTTCGCTTGATCGTTGTGAGCGAACGACAAGCGTAATCGTTGACATCACCGCCACCAGCGCAATTGATACAATGGCAAGCGCGACCAAAACCTCGATCAGTGATGACCCTCGTTGTTTTTTTGCTGAAATAAAAAAAGCGTTCATTGTTATGGGATCTCCACAAGGTTCGCATCCGAAATACTACCCGAATCATCAATGGTAATGGCGATATGTCGATCGGTTGCTCCGATTTTTCGCAAATGCAAGGTTGTTGTTTCCATCGAAGAAGCGCCGATCCCCCGCACAGGCGTCGCGAATCGAATGATTGCAGGTTCTTCAAATTCATATCCCGCGGGAAACGGGATGTACGTAATTGAAGGGGTACTTGGATCACAGATCGCGTTAATCTGATATTGATAGGAATAGAGATCAAATAACACTTGATATCCTGTTAATGGACTCGTCGAACAATCGGCCGGTTTTTCCCCACTCAGCGCGCTTTTTTGAACCTTTCGCAAGGTTGTCACCGCTTCTTTTCCCGCGTGTAACAACGACTGCGTTTCATTGTATTGATTGAATCCCGCCACAGAAACTCCAAGAAATAACATCATAATTGCAACGGAGACAAGCAACTCGATCAAGGTAAAACCATGATGAACAGAAACAGAGGCAGTGTGCATAGAAAAAGTATACCGTATTTTGTGAGGAGAAGGTTAGGGGTTTTCAAAACAACACGAAAACGGCTTCGCCGTACCCGAACAAGTCATTCCATCCTGAGTTGATGTTTCAAAATTCGCACAGAGCGAGTACGATTTATTGTCTGCACTCGGTGTGTAACTGTACACGTACGGTGCGTCGTTTTGCGGATCGTACATTGAGGGGACAGAGAGGTAACTCGCACCGTTTAAAGTTGTAATCATTCCATCCCAAGTTTCATCGCTGGGATAGGTCAACAGTGGAGGTTGAGAGCGATACATTTCCAGCGCTGTGCGCACTTGACTCAAATCGGCTTTACGCTTTCCGTCGCGGGCTTTTGCGGATGACGCGGTGTAACTCACAATACCAATCGTCGCCAACAACGCGAGAATTGTCGTTGCGACAAGAAGTTCTATCATGGTAAATCCAAAAGATGATTTATTTTGAAAACGTAACATATCGCATGCTTTCTCGTATTGTTATTGCTGTTCCTTCACACAAAAATATGGACTTCCCGCATCCGAACTAAAGGTACACGTCGTATTTTCACTGTTTCCTTTAAGATTCTCCAACGGAGCGCAAATACAGTAGGTGGATGTACTACAGTTATTCGTGTAGTATATCCACTCCGATTGATTTTTTGGATCAACGGGAACTCCTGCGGGGAGATAATCGGTTGTGGGGACACAGTCTGCGGGATAGTTTCCGGCATTCGCCTTTTGCTGTTCAAGTGCAGATTGCCACGCTCGCATATCGGCTTTTCGTTTTCCGTCGCGGGCGGTTTTTTGACCGTTGGTGTAGCTCACCGCACTAACGCTGAGCAAAATTCCAATGATTGAAATCACAACGAGTAACTCAAGCAAGGTAAATCCGAACGACTTGATGTGTTTCATAGTACTAGTATGGGTATCGGGCAAGAGCCTGTCAAGCGAGAAATCGATATTCGGTGTTGTCGAACCAGCGTTTGCCATATGATTACGGTGCGATCTCGAACCAATCGTACGTTGATTTTTTCAAGGAATCAGGAGCGTTCAACACCAGATCGGGTCGGACAAAAAACACTTCCGCGGGAGAGTCGTTGTTTCCAATTCCACTCAAGTTTCGCTCAAGATTAAATCCTTGCCATCCCACAAAAGTTCCCGCACCAATGAACTGCGTGTCACCCGAGCCGTCGGTATTGGTACCTGTTGAGATTGTTCCATCGGCAACATACACCCCTTGAACCATTGCCTCTGCAAGCGCGGTTTCTGCGTATGCTTCCATTTCAAGTTCGTCGGCACTCAACGGCTCCGCAAGTCCCAATGATGCATCAATGGAGATATCTCCACTCGCAACAATCATTAAGAAACCACCCAGCTCTACCGTGATTTGGTTTTCGATCACAACATCTCCATCGACAACAAGAATGGCACGCATGGATGATGGAATGGTGAGATCTCCGTTTACGACAATTGTATCTGAAGCGAAAAACGCATCCGCGTCTGCGTTGGCGTACGGTTGGGTAAACAAAGATGTATCCGAAAGTTCATGCGGAAGCGCTTGGTTTGTGAAATCGTCTACGGGAACTGCGGGAAGATTGAGCATCTGTTTGAGATACGCATATCCCGTTTTTTCTGCACTTGTGGATAGGGTCGCATATTTTTCTGCATCTTTTTCATCTTCAGCACGAATCGAACCGTTCCCCAACGAAATATCGGAAAGCATCTCGCCGATTAGCGGGAATCCCGAGGTGTTGTCCCGTCCATACGTGGGATTTGGATTTCCATGGGCGTATTTTTGCATAAGCGTATACGAAGTGGGTGTGCGTAGGGGAATTGCTTGACCAATCGATCCATTTCCTCCTCGTGAGGGAAGCGCGCCCACCATCACGCTCCCACCAAAAACTTGAAACCACGCATCGGAAACACTCAAAACCGTATAATCTTGCGTGATTACATCGTCTGAAACAACCGAAATCGTTGGAGTCGTTTGAGGACAGACGAGTCCGTAGCCGGGCAAACCAAATATCGTGCCGTTTGTGATGCTAGGGCGGTATGTGGTGGCTTGATCTAATCCTAAGGTTGGTACTTGCACACTATATCCCCCAAGCACATCTGCGGAATCGTTATATGATCCAAAATCTGTTGAAGAATATGAAATAGACGGGAGCGGATCGGTAATTGGAGTACCCGGTGTACAGGTTGATGATTCGGTAATGGTTCCCTGAATTGTTGCGACACAAGAATCATTTTCTATTTGTGGGTGCTCGGTTGAACAAAAATGCGTTCCCGTACGCGTCCCTCCATCACAGACATCCGGCTCCCAATCGATGGTATCGGAACAGTACACAGCGTTGTCGTTTTCGGAACACGACACATACCCCACACTCTCACAATCAACTGTTCCTCCATAGGCTTCATATGAACAAAACGGATTCCCCGAACACAACGGCTGGGGATCGGCTTCGTCGGTGTGAACCGAACAATGAAAATAATAATCTTCAGAAGAAACGATAAGATCATCTATTGAAGCGGTGCACGATTCTCCTGCGGATGCAGAACATTCATCAAGCTTGTAGACCGTTTCTCCAAATGCGTTCACTTTAAGAATGGTGTTCGTTTCGGATGTTGGAGGCGCGAGAAGATCGTCTCCATCTCGTTGCTCAGCAAAAATTCGCACTATTGCGTTATTCAGCGACCCCCCTGTTCCCGTTGCCGAAACGGAAACCAATTCGTTTTGATCGGTCCCCGATAAAGTCGAAACCGTAATTGAACAAGTGGAGTTGTCAACTACGGGCGGAGGAGTCGTGGACTGTTGACACGGTTGATACTGTGAAGAAGGAATAATCGTCCATTCTGCAGGCCACGCATCGGTTGGATTTGCCCGATATCGAGAAAGCACCGTAAGATTTCCCTGGTAAGTTATTGATGCGTCACCAATCACATGCATTCCTTGGACAGGATAGGGGACTCCTCCGTGAATATGAAAGTGTTGATCGTCGAACATTGCCAGTTCCGTTTGTGGATCCTCTCCACCCAAAGAAAGTTTGTACACCCCAGAAATTCCCATTAATGCATCGGGGTCTGCGGGCCACGGGTTGTACCAATCTCCCGCACCATACGCACCAAATGCAAAAGCCGCTTGCAAGTTCCCATCGCTCCCTGGTCCCGCGGGTTCACGCTGAATCTTGAATTGATAATACCCATCAACTGGTGGAACAAAATACCCAATGTATGATGTGAGCGTCCACCCTCGGCACTCATCCATCGCAAAATACGGAATAGTGCTTGAAATGGGTTGAAACGGAGCGCCTGCCGCCCATCTTGTGTCAACATACGCAGAATCAGGAAGATATTCGTACGCAAACCGCATCCATCCCGATGCGCTACTCAAGCTTCGATACACGCGCAGACCCGAGGTTGGTTCACCCGTAGGAACCGATCCATCTGCATTACACGCTGATGCGATTGGACCAGAAGTTGAACACGATGAGGGTGGGGGTGGCGTTTCTCCACCTTCACCGCCACCTGGGAGCGTTGAACCGGGGCAACACCCGAGGAGTTGCCAGCGTTCAAAAGGTTCACCTGGAACATAGCTTTGTTCATCCCGCAACACATCGCAGTCTGAATATCCGTGAACGGTGCAGTCGCCAACACAACTGCCATCGTACCCTGCATTGAATAGATTATCGGACTCTGGCACACATGGGCAGGTAGTTTCACCCTTAAGAATCGGATCGTAACAAAGATCATCCGCTTGAGAACACCACCCTTTGCATTGACCAATATTCCACATACGAGTGGCAGAGGAATAATACTCACCCGATCCGCGCAACGTGCAGTAATTTGTCCCATCTAAGGTGTACGCATTGCACGTCGAACTCTGAGAAATCGTCGTTTCTGCACATGCTTGTCCTCCTTCAGCGACCCGACAAGAAGAGACCACGGAAATTCCAGTCGTCGCATCTTGAGGACAGGTGAGTCCATCACCACAGTACTGATCCGCACGAACCATCCCAACAGAACCAAAGCTCAAAAAACAAAAAAGGACAAGAATTTTTTTCATGCACTCTCATTATGCAATGAGATGGAGTGAAGCACAATATTTCATTCGTTATCGTGATAGACGAATGGATAGTGCGGGAATAATCCGAGAAACTCCCTGCCTATACTGAACCCAATCGTTCGAAGAAGAAAACGTGGACGCGTACTGCAATAGATTGCAAAGACGCGTTCCATGTTGACATTCAAGTAAAATGTCTTTTTGCTGCAGTGACTGTACCGATCCAATATAGTCCACTTGAATTTGATCACCCTTTTTAAGAAACCGTTTGTATTCTTCCAACGTTTTTGGACGAACAAATGCATCTGATTTCGAAACCAACGGAAGTGGATCAATCGAAAGAAGATCAAATGTACCAGATAACAACACACGCTCGGATCGTTTCTTGCCAAATTGATCCACATATCCAACCTGCACACTCAACACGCCATTTTCTTCGAGAACATCCTCAACTTTTGCTTGAAATGGAGAAACTTGAACCGTTCCCCCAAAAAGTGTGTAAGTCTGATCAACTGGGGGAGACTGAGGATTGTTTTTGCGGAACAAAAAAAAGACAGCAACGACAGCTCCCAAAATGAGAACAGCTAAAAGAACGCGGAGGGATGTTAATTTCTTCATTCAACTATAATATCACACAACTCATATCATTAAGTTCAGTTATGGTGCATTTGGCTCGATAAGAGTTGTAGATCCAATTAGCGCAACATCCTTTGATACTTGGATTGTGGGATACGCTCCAGAGTTAATGAACGCGAGAAATTGATTGTGAAACTCAGTATCTTGCACTTCTTGATATACACTCGTGACATAATCTCTCGGAACTGTTGAAAAATGAACAAGCATGCTACCAATTAGATCTCCTGCTTTGAATAGACGTATATATTCTTCAACTACTTTCACGGTTGTTTGATGATCTTTGTACTCTCCCGTTTCTGTCTGAATATCTTCAAGAAATAACATTGAACCACCTGTTGCACTCATCGTCAAGTCTGGCATTAATCCATCAATCCAATACGCGTATAGTTGTTTACCATATTGTGTGACCATCAACCTCTCAAGAACGCGAACCGTCTGTTCTTTATCTTCAAGATTCTGAAATGTTTTCTCAACCACTCGCCATTGACCCGTAAATACCCCCATAAACTCATCAGTAGTCAGTGTAAAAAGATCTGGTGCTCTTCCATACGTTCTCACCTTGTGATATTTCAGCATCGTCTTGTTTGGCGTCGACTCATTCCCAGGGAACCATCCAGTCTTCCACAGTTCCTCCACACTCGGCACGGCGTGGCGCCACATGGTTTGGATATCATCCTTGTCAAACCAATCCAACTTACGCCATTCACTCGTTTCGGGATCAAGAATCGCCATGTGCATATCGTTCATGGTGTTGGTGAGCACCGTCGCCCGCGTAAGTTGACCATTTAAGGACACATCGGCTTCATGCACAAGATAAGTCTGCGTGAGATCAAGATTGAACTCAATCGCGAATTGATACGCTTCGGCGGTCCACCACCCATTTTGCATCAACACGTACTCAATCTCGCCACCTTTTTTTTCAAGCGCAACGCGCCCGTCGCTTGTTTGGACAGGCGAATAGTCTTCGAGTTTAATCTTCACGTCGCGCGAAAACAACGCGCCATCTTCAGATAACGTTCCTTTCGCATCGCTCATCCACGATGGATTTTCAATTGAAGATGCTCGCAAATTCAAACTAAATCGCGCTTCACCAGCACCAACAAACTCCAACCAAGGAATGTCTTGATACTCGATCTTTGAACCCATTTCTTTCGCCTGCTCAAGCGGAATCTGAATACCCCAACCCTCACCCGTCTTCGGATCGACATACTCAACATACGCGCGCCCAGAAGAACCAACAGGAGCGGGACCTTCAACGCGATTTTCAACAAGAACAGCACCCAAACTTTCGAGTTGCAGTCGCCATTCAGATCCAATATTCAACAGTTTCCACTCCACAAACACCCCGTTCTGTGTCCCCACGAACTGTTCTTTTCCATCTGGGGTCACCGCGAGAAACTGGCTTCCTTTTTTGGCAATATACACTTCTTTTTCTTCCTGCGAGTCCGAAAGCGAAATGATGTGTGATTGTGGTCGGGTAAGTTGAATTCCACTCCCAATCAAAGTCTCCATCCCATAATACGTGATAACCCACGTGTTAATGCCATCCATTTCCTTCAACACGGCAAGAGGGGAATCTTGATCGGAATCTTCAAAATGGATTTCTGTGTCGTTCTCAGTAAAAACATACTGCGCAACTGAAGAGAATCCTAAATCATTCGCCAATGATTTCGCCGTTTCTGCAAACGTTTGCGGAACTTCCGTAGGCGCTGGCTGTGGCAGAGCCTCGACCGTCACTTCGGGAGTGGTAATTGGTTGAAGTGCTCCCGCTACGGCATCAATGGGGAGAAAGAGAGAAAGAAGTGAAAAACCTGTTGCAGAAGTCATCTTCGCCATAAGCTCAGTATATTGTTGATTGGAAACTTTCTTTGGAGCTCCAAACAGTACGCTTTCAACTTCACCTGTAAATACACCATTTTCATCGACAGGATAATAGAAAAATTCTGCAACGATGGCATATCCATCCTTTTCTGGAGTGATATAGATTGCAAAATGCGTATTTGGTTTTGTGACTTCCTTGCCACTTACAATAACAGTTTTTTCAGTTGAAAATAAAAATATATCCGTTTCCCCCTCATGCGTTTTTCTAATCTGATCCACAACTGCGGTTTGCGTCGGAACGGCAGTGGGTGCTGTCGTTGGTGTGGATGGAGTATTCGAAGAAGATTCCTCAGTTGTTACGTCTTTTAAATCCTCAAGGAATAACTCAGAAAACTCTGGTGTTTGAGTTGGGAGAGGAGGTGGGAACAATGTCACCTCTTGTTCATTTCGATATGTCAAACTCGCGGGAATATATACAGCCGATTCACCATCATATAAAAGTGGATAGACAATTGTGGCATTATCCGTAGCAATAACAATGATTTGTAGTTGATATCTAGAAAAATCGAGAGTTTTATGCTCTCGTTTAAACTCTTCGTAGTAAGAAGCAACGCGAGTCGCAACATCTTTGGCAACAACGTTCCAAGACACGATCGAGTTTGGAAATTCAACAGACAATAACTGTTGTTCAATTTCCTCCGCATCTGAAGTCGCAGGAAAAATAAACTCTTCTTTTTGTGTTTGATCTTGAGATTGTGTTTCGATTTGCGCTTCCTGAGTTGAAAGCGCCTGAGATGCACCCGAACACGCTTCGAGTGCGACTGCTCCAGCTGTGAAAGCAATCCCCACTCTATACAGGTTTCTCTCGCTCATACGTGTATTGTATCACAAAAGACCAAAATACCACGAAAGAAGCGGTTCACCCCAAATCAAAGAGAGAACTGACCCAAGAATCAAAAACGGGGCAAACGGTACAACCTGCCCAAACTTCTTTTTTCGCGCAACGAGCAGGGCAACCGCCACCACCGCCCCAATAATAAATGCGAGATACACCGCCAAAATCGTCTGCGGAAACCCCAAAATCAAACCCAATGGAAACATAAACTTCACATCTCCAAGTCCCATCCCGCGCCCCTTCGTTATACGAACCAGCGCATAAAAAAGGAGAGAAAATCCGAACGCGGATGCAATCGCCATCCAATAGTCATATGGTTGGAAAATCCCCGCGATAAGGAGGGCGGAACGGTACATCAGCGCCAACACAGAAAGCACCACTACCAGCACATCAGGAATGACATATTTAAACAAATCGATGAAAAAAACCAAAATAAAAATAATCCCCACGACCAACCAAAAGGCCGGCTGAAGATAGGTAAACGGCGCGCGGGCGAGCTGGAAAAAGGTAAACCCAATCAAGTACCACCACACAAACATCACACCAGTAATCGCTTCGATCAGCGGATAACTCGCATCGATGCGCTTGTGGCAGGTGCGACACCGCCCCCGAAGCGCCAAAAACGACAACAACGGAATGTTTTCATACCAAGCAAGTTGACGCTTACAATGATCGCAGTAGGACCGCCCATACACGAACGATTCTCCTCGAGTCATGCGATAGATCACCACATTCAGAAACGACCCAATTGCCGAACCAAACGCAAACAAAAACAGCATCATCACAATCATAGAAAGATGTTAATCCCAAACACGATTTCGATAATCTGGCCGATCCAATAGGAAAGGAAGAGGAGTAAGAACCCAACCACCGCCCAGGTGATGCGGTTTTTTCCCGCTTCTTGCGCCTTTTGGTCCGTCGCCCCGAGGAGCATCTCGAAACCTCCCCAGACGATCATTACGAACAGGGTAAATCCCGCAAATGCAAACAGGAATGGAAACGAGTAGGCGATGATTTGACCAAGCGTGAGGGTAGAGGGATCCACTCCAACATTTTGCGAACCAATTTTGTTGAGCTGGATCGCGTTGTTGATTGTGTCTCGCATTTTCGCGGGGTTGAGGGGGAGAGGGGGTGGGTTTGCTCCAGTGGGAATTAATGCTGGAGTCAACACGCAATCTTCAAAACAAATTTGACCATCAAAACTTGGTGCGCAACACGCAACTTCATCGGGTTCATAATCTGCATGACATGTCGTCAATTGGGGTGACACGCATAATCCACACTCAATCGCACAAGAAACGATCTTATCATTTGAAACAGATGAAGAATATGAATATAGTTCTCCAAAATCAGTCTTTTGATAACACTCTGTCCCTTCTTTACAAGAATATACAGGTGCAGCCTGCGCAACGCCTCCCCACACAAAAACACTTGTGAAAAACAAAGTGAGAAAAAGAAAGGTTTTTTTCATCTTAAAATCCTGGTAACTTCAAAATGTCTACGCCGATTGTTCGTAAAATGACCATCGAAAAAATGATGAATAAAAGACCACTTATCGCCGCGGTGATGTTGTTCTTTGCTTCATCAACCTTTTTTGGTTCTCCTTGACTTGTGGTAAGTTGAAAAGCTGCAGCAAGGATGGTGAGCAACACCACACCACCGCCAATACTCAGACTTAAGCGCACAATCGACACAATGATTCCCTCAGGGGAACTCGGGATACACCCTATCGCGGTCCAGATGCCTTTCTCAAAAGTGTTCCCAGCACATGTCGTATTTAATGGATCCCCAGTCACACATTGACAACACACCGCGCGATCATCGGCATTTGAAATTTGTTTACAAGGATTAAAAGTACTAGAAAAAATTGCAGGGTACTGACAAATTTTTTGGAAATTATATTCAACACATTTTTGATCAGGATCAATACAATCATCTTTCTTTCCATCATTGTCTATATCGGTACATGCTTGACCTAAATATCCTTCATAACTCGAGAGAGATGAATTTTCTAAAGAAGGATAACATATATGTTTTTCAATTCTTGATGGGGGACTATTAGGAATTGGAATATACGCACTTAAAACAACAGAGCACCCTTCGATTGTTAAACATGAACTTGTATTCAAATTTTCCCGAGGGTTATCGCACTGAAAAAGTTTTGAACTACATTGATCTAAACCCGAACCAGCAGGGTTAACCGATTCTACAGAATACCCAGAATCTACGTGATCAGTACAACCATCAAAAGTTGTTGCTGCAGCCCGAACTTCGGCTCTAGGCAAAAAAGCCAAAAAGACAAAAAGAAAAACCACAAATACGGCCAAAAATCCCGATAATACTCGTTGTTTTTCCTTCACGTCTTCAATTATACACACTCCTCGTGGTGTTGTGCAGTGCGAAAATGCAAAACCAACGTGGGCTTTCAGTTTCAATATCACGCATCCAAGAACGGCCTCTAAACCCAAAGACCGCCCCTTTCGGGGCGGTCTGCGTTTTCAACATAAGCAGGTTTTACGGAAGACAGAGGAGTTCGTTTACATAGACGTCTTCGATTCCATAGTTCCCATCACCATCTCCATTCGGACAAGCGATTTCTTTGATTCCCGTTTCGTATCCACTGTTTACACAGTTTCGAATTGCTTCTCGCTTGAATGCTCCAGAAGATGGCATGAAACATGCGTACATCGTTGCGTCGGAGCCCTCAGGTTTGTAGGCAAAAATCATGTAGTTTTCCTGATTTTCCAATCGAGAAATATATCCTGATTTCACCTCACCAGAAGTACTCAACAAATCAAGCCATGCCGATTCGGGGGAAAGACGACATGCGCCCTCACCAAAAAGTGCAGTCCCATACCCATCATCCATCGTTACTCCACAAAACTCACCAGCGGTGTCTGGCATAACAACCGTAGGTTGTTGATTATCTTCCGTAGGTGCGGTTTCTCCATCAGTCGAGATTTCATTCCACGGATACTTTTCCGCACTTGCGTAGTAGCGATCAACCGCATTAATCAACTGCGCGGCATCGGATCGCATACGCGTATCTCTTCCTTTATTGATTTGTTCAATTGGGTTAATAGATGACAACACCGCCGTTGCGAGTGCGCCAATAACCGCGATCACGACGAGCAGTTCGATCATCGTAAAACCTGCGGTTTTCATAAATGACTTCAGCATTTGTACTCCTTCACTTTTATTCAAACGACCTGATGGTCTGTATACGCATTGTGGTCATATTAGAACTGACTTGTCAAGTTGTAGATCGGCATAATAATTGCAAGAATCAAGAACATCACGCCAACACCCAAGATCACCATAATAATTGGCTCAAGAAGAGTGGAAAGATTTTTCACCATGTGTTCACTTTCGGACTCGAAATACGCCGAAACTTTTAACAGCACTTCGTCCAATTTTCCTGTTTCTTCACCAACCGCGCTCATTTGCGAAACGAGTGGCGGAAACAACTCGGATTTGGTAAGCGACTCGGAAAGCGGGACCCCTTTTTCGACATCGGTGGCCACTTCGTGCAACGCGTCGCGAAACAGCACATTGTCCATCGACTCCGCAACAATTTGCAACGTCGAAAGCAAAGACACACCCGCCCCCAATAACAACGAGATTGTTCGAGTAAACTCGGTCATCATCGACAACACGCGAATTCTTCCAAAAACTGGAATCTTCAACAACAGTTTGTCGACGATAAACTCGCCGGTGGGGGTCGTTTTCCATAATCGAAAAATGTACACTCCACCAATCACCGCTCCCACAAAAAAATACCAGTTTGTCGCCATAAAGTTTGAGGTGCTGATTAATATTTTTGTTGGCAACGGAAGCTCGGCATTAAATCCTTCGTACATTGTGGTGAGTTTTGGAATAACCATCACCATCATTAAAAACGCGACAATAATCATTCCCACAAACACAATGGCTGGATAAATCAGCGCGCCTTTTGTTTTCGCACGAAACTCGAACGATTTTTCCATGTTATCCGCAAGTCGGTGTAACACCTGATCCAACATTCCCGCGGCCTCACCCGAACGAACCAACGCAATATACACTTTAGAAAAAATCCCTCGGTGTTTTTCGAGCGCGTCACCAAAAGAAGTTCCCCCTTCAACATCATGCGATAAACTCAAAACCACACGCTGCATCGCGGGACGCGATTGTTGAACCAAAATGCCAAACGATTCGGTGAGCGTAAGACCAGAAGTGATCATGGTAGAAAGTTGGCGCGTAAAGTTCACCAAGTCAGCGGCCTTCACGCGATCCATTGAAAGTGAAAGATCGTTAAGGATTGAGTTCGAGGATTGTGACAACGAAATAATGAACAAGTTCTTTTCTTTAAGCAGTGACGCTGCCTGATGTGGAGAGTTCGCCTCAATACGACCTTTAATCGTTTGCGCTTGATCTGTTCGAACCACGTATTTATAAAATGGCATTTCGTCCTTTTATCCTTGATTTTCTTGCGTTGCAGATGTTGACACTGGATCCACACGAACCGGCTCCGTGGTCGACCGAACCGTTATCTTTTCGAGATCGTCTGGTCGGAGCGCGTATTTTTCCGCCTCTTCATACGAAATCTTTCCCTCCATGACCAACTGAGCGAGAGAAGATTCAATGGTAATCATGCCATCACCCGCAGACGTTTGAATCACGTTATCAAGTTGGAATGTTTTTCCATCGCGAATGAGATTGCGCACCGCGCCATTCGCCATCAACACCTCGACCGCAGCACACCGTTTTCCGTCTAACGAAGGCACGAGTCGCTGTGATAACACGGATTGAATTGACATCGCCAACTGCGATCGGATCTGCGCTTGTTGTGCCGCGGGGAACACATCAATAATACGATCAATCGTTTGAGAAGCGCTGTTTGTATGCAACGTCGCGAACACAAGGTGTCCCGTCTCTGCTACGGTGAGCGCGGCCGCAATCGTTTCGTAATCGCGCATCTCTCCGACCAGTACCACGTCTGGGTCTTCGCGGAGCGCCGATCGAAGCGCGATCTCCCAAGAATGGGTATCCGCATGCAACTCACGTTGAGAAATAATCGAGTGGATCGGTTTGTGCACAAACTCAATTGGATCCTCAATTGTCAGAATGTGTTCACTGCGCGTTTTATTTATTTGATCAATAATAGCGGCAAGCGTTGAGGATTTCCCGTGCCCGGTGGGACCGGTCACCAATACTAATCCTTGTTTCATCGTAGAAAATTGATTGCACACTTCTGGCATTCCCAAATCTTCAAGAGATTTGATTTTTGAGGGGATCAACCGGAGCGCCGCGGTCCATTCGCCCTGCGTGTGATACACATTGACACGAAATCGACCAAACTCGCCGAATTGATATCCAAAATCAACTTCTTTGTTCACATTCAACAACTCGCGCTGTTCGGGGGCGAGAAGGGGAGTGATTGCTTCGCGAATCGTTTGCGAAGTTAATGGTTCGGTGTTGGGAATCGCACCAAGACGACCATGCACACGCAACATTGGGGGGATCCCCAAAAGCAAGTGCAGATCTGATGCATCTTGTTGAACAACTTGTGAAAGCATTGATTGAATGTCCATCTTTCTCCTTTTATCTATTAATTTTTTATCTATTGATTCAGTATGGCGTTTTTTTATGTTTGTGCAACGCGCAGCACTTCCTCAATTGTTGTAATTCCTTCAAGCACCTTGAGATATCCATCTTGTTTCATTAAAATCATGCCATCGAGCACCGCTTGTTTTTCAATCTCGCTCGCGGGTTTTCGTTCGAGAATCAACTTCCCAATTTTTTCGGTCACCAACAGTACCTCATAAATTCCGACGCGCCCCTTGTACCCCGTACCGCCGCAAGTTTCACATCCTTTTCCCTTAAATATTTTGATCTCGGTTTTTTTATTTGTTTGCATCCATCCATCGAGGAGCTCACCAAGATATGATTTTATGTCATCTTTCACCGGCTGTTCTGGATCGTACTGTTCTGCGCACACCGAACACACTCTGCGCAACACACGTTGCGCCATTACCACCGTCATCGAGCTGGCGAGCAAGAACGGCTCCGCTTCCATATCAAGAAGACGGGGAAGTGCGCCCGCGGCGGAGTTTGTGTGAAGTGTTGAAAAGACCAAGTGACCTGTGAGCGATGCTTGAATCGCAAGCTCCGCCGTTTCTTTATCGCGAATCTCTCCAACCATGATAATGTTTGGATCTTGTCGCAAAAACGCGCGCAAACCCGACGCAAAGGTGAGACCTGCTTGTGGGTTCACTTGGACCTGATTAATTCCGAGCATCTGATACTCGACAGGATCTTCAAGTGTGACAATATTTAATTTCGGCGTGTTGATTTTATTCAGCAACGAGTACAGCGTTGTCGTCTTTCCTGAACCCGTGGGCCCCGTGACAAGAACGATTCCGTGCGGAACATGCGCGGCCGCTTCGAGATTCTTCAACGCACTCCCACGCAGTCCCAATTCGGGAAGTGTGGGTACTCCACCCGTTTTCTTTAACAACCGCATCACGATTTTTTCACCATGAACGGTTGGAAGAGTAGAAACACGAAGGTCAACTTCTTCTTTGTCCATGCGAAACGTGAAACGGCCATCTTGCGGAATACGTTTTTCGTCAATCTTGAGATCGGATAAAATCTTGATGCGAGAAACCACCGCTTCGTGCACTGATTTTGGTAAGATGAGTTTTTCCTGCAAAATACCATCAATACGATAGCGCACGCGCGTTTTTTCCTCAAGCGGTTCGATATGCACATCCGATGCTCGCGCCTTCATCGCAAAGGTCACAACCGTTTCCACAATTTTCGCGATTGGAGCCTCACGAATGACATTCGCAAGCGATTTTGCATCAAAGGTTCGAAGCTTTACTTGTTCATCCGAGTTTGAGGTGTCCTTGATCGCAGCGGAAACCTCCGCCGACAAACTTTGGGCGTATCGTTCGGCAATTGCCTGCTCAATATCGGAAAGGGTGGAGTAGTGCGCGGTAACACGCATTCCCGTTTTTTTCTCGATGAAATCAATCGCACCCAAATCGAGTGGATTCACCATCGCGAGTTCGAGCGTACGCGCTTCCTGATCGATGCTAAATGGAATCAAACGATACCGACGCGCCAAACCTTCGGGAATCTGCGAAAGCGCCTCGGGGGAACTTCCCACCGCCAACACATCGATGTAAGGAACGGTATAGAATTCCGATCTCGCCTTTGCCAAGGTGACTTCATCAACAATCTTTTTTTGTTCAATAATCGAGTCAATCGGCTCACCCGTATTGACGTGCATTAAACTCACTTGATCAAACTGCGCTTGAGAAATGGATTGTTGCTTGAGCAAAACATCAAGAACGGTTCCGCTTTGAATCGTGGATGCAACTTGCACACCTTGACTCACTTGCGGTGGTATTTGTGATTGCGTTTGTGGTTGTGTTTGCGCCGAAACATCGCCTTGGGCAGGTGTCATAGAATCATAGTATCATACATGAACCATGTTTCACCACGCGCTTCTGTGCATTACAGATTTTTTTCTCCACAATGAACCAAGCGTTCAATCTTCAACTGGTATTTTCTTGAATCAGATCAAGTCATATACCCCCTTTGCTGTTACAGAACATACACCAGACTTCATACATCTCTACGCCGACGAAAAAAAATCAAAAATCTCAATCGAACAGGTACGAGAACTCATCGCATCACTTCAACAACAACCACTCAAATCGACCCATACTATTGCGTTACTTTCACAAGCGCATCTTCTTTCAATTGAGGCACAACAAGCGCTCCTCAAAACACTCGAAGAACCACCAAAACACGCACAGATTATTCTCTGCGCACCCTCGACAACTGCCGTACTTCCAACCATCCTCTCACGATGTTCTTACATTTTTCTTACAGACGACACAACCCAACCAACTCAACCAAACTCAGAGAATCTCGACACCCTTCCCAACACAATCACTGAAATATTGCGATACACCGATACTTTTTCGAACACAATGGAAGGCCGCGAAAAAGCAATCACACTTCTCACGCAAATAATCAATTCAGAAAAACAAAAACTCGAGAAAACTCCAACGAAACAAAAAACAAATGAATTAAAATATCTTTTGCTTGCGCATAAACAACTGCAGGCGAATGTGCATGTGAAACTTGTGCTCGAACATCTGTGCTTTTCAATTCGTAATACAAAATAAAAACACAACTTGCAAAAACAGAAAAAATAGACTACATTGATTCCTCGTTCGTGTGAAAAGCCGATTTTGCGATATTCTACGCAGTCGACGATCATGCGACAAAAATACTCAACATGTCTACAAAACCATCAGCACCAGCAGAATACGGCGCACAAGATATTCGCATCTTGGAAGGACTTGAACCTGTCCGCAAACGCCCAGGAATGTACATTGGATCCACCGACGTCCATGGACTTCATCACCTCATCAAAGAAATCATGGATAACTCAGTTGATGAAGCGATCGCGGGATATGCAAAACAGGTCCATGTATATCTTACTGAAGATAACTACATCACAGTCACCGATGACGGGCGCGGAATTCCAACCGATATGCACCCTTCTGGCGTTTCCGCACTTGAAGTTGTGCTCACAAAACTGCACGCAGGTGGAAAATTTGACGAACACGCGTACAAAGCCTCGGGGGGACTGCACGGAGTCGGCGCTTCTGCGGTAAATGCTCTTTCGTCGCATATGCGCGTCGTCGTCAAGAGGGAAGGGAAGTACTTTTTTCAAGAATATAACATTGGTGTACCAAAAGCGAGCGTAGTAGAAATAAAAGAATCAGAAGTAGTAAGACTATTTCCATATCAATCAAAGTATTTCGTAACATATCAGAGTGGTACACTTGTCAACTTTACTCCAGACAAAACAATTTTTTCAACCACAATCTTTGAATCTGAAACCATTCAAGAACTGATTCGCGATCGTGCGTACTTGATGGCGGGACTGTACTTCCGATTTATTCAAGAAGGTCAACCATTTGAACGCCATTTCTATTTCGAGTCGGGAATTCGTTCTCTTGTTGAACACATGAACATCACCAAACGTGCGCTTCACCCCGTGCTGTTTTTCACGGGTGATTATGATACCGGCGCATTTTCAATCGGCGTCGAGGCGGCCATGCAGTATTGCGATTCCTACTCAGAACATATCAAGACATACGCGAACGTGATTTACACACCAGACGGTGGGACACACCTCACTGGTTTTCGAATGGCGTTAAATAAATCATTAAAAGATTACGCGACGAAAAATGGGTTTATTAAGGATGAAAAGTCGTCCTTCACCTCTGAAGATTTGCGCGAAGGACTCACCGCGGTTGTGTTCATCAAGATGAGCGCGAACGACATCCAGTTTGAATCGCAAACAAAGGGAAAGCTCAACAATAGTGAAGCGCAGTCGGCGGTGTATCAAGTTGTGAAGGATGGACTCGATGTGTATCTCGAGGAGCACCCGCGCGAAGCGCGCGCCATGCTCGACAAGGTTCTGCTCGCAGCTCGAGCACGGCTTGCCGCCCGAGCCGCTAAAGACGCGGTGATCCGAAAAGGCGCGTTTGAAGGATCATCCCTCCCTGGAAAATTGGCTGACTGTCAAGAAAAGGATCCTGCGGGGAGCGAGTTGTTTATTGTGGAGGGCGATTCGGCCGGAGGGTCGGGAAAACAAGGCCGCGACCGCCGTTTTCAGGCGATCTTCCCATTGCGCGGAAAAATCCTGAACACCGAGCGCGCGCGACTCGACAAAATCATCGACTTTGAAGAACTTAAAAACCTCGTGATCGCGTTGGGGACGGGGATCGGGGACACCTTCGACGAAAAGCGCCTCCGATATCACCGCATTATTCTTATGAACGATGCCGATGTCGATGGGGAGCACATCACCACGCTTTCATTAACATTTTTCTTCCGCCACATGCCAGCGATTATCGAGCGAGGCTACCTGTTTATCGCGATGCCTCCGCTCTATAAAGTCTGGAGCAAGAAAACGATTTCCTACGCGTTCACCGACGAAGAGCGCGACCTCAAAATCGCGGAGATTAAAAAAGCTGAACCTAGCGCGATCATCTCGATTCAACGCTATAAAGGGTTGGGAGAGATGAACCCCGAGCAACTCTGGGATACAACCATGAATCCCACCACGCGCATGCTCAAACAGGTCGCGATCACCGACGCCGAGAAAGCCGACGCCGTTTTTGATATGCTGATGGGGGAGGAAGTCCCCCCACGTAAAAAGTTCATCCAGTCCCACGCGAAGTTCGCGCGGTTGGATGTATAGAAAGGAAGAGAATGGAAACAGATCAACTTTCCCCAAGTCCTTTTGGAAACGAGCAAGGGGAGCCAGACGCATACAGAAATCAAGATCAACCGTCCGAGGATACTACTGTAGGGGAAATAATCTATCCCATCGATGAACGTGGACAAATTGTGTGGAAAAAATCTGGAAAAGATGCTGACACTCAACCAAGTATTTTTGATAAATATAAAGATCGCGATACAGATAAAAACAATGATCCCAAAAATGCTCCGGAAATGACGCAAGCCGTTCGAGAAGCGATTACCCCACTGATTCCTGAGGCAGAAAAGGCAGCAGAAATCGAAAGATATGTTGGACAAGCAATACTCGAAATTCGAGGTTCTAATCAATCTAAAGTACGTGGTGAACTAGTGAAGGATGAAAAAGTACATTTATATGCGCGATTACTCATGATATCGAGGGGTCTTTCCTTACAACAAGCACTCGAATATGTCGTAGATGATATACGCTCATAGTGTTAACACAGTATACGCAATTTATAGGAGGGCCCATGTCCGACACACCAGATCTAAAAAAACTTCTCTTCTTCATCGAGATTCCCGCGGGGAGCTCGATCAAGTATGAAATCGACGAAGACACTGGCCTCCTCATGGCCGATCGCTTCCTGCATACCCAGATGACGTATCCCACAAACTACGGATTCATTATGGGGACCGAAGGAAAAGACGGCGACCCCGTTGACGCACTTGTGCTGTCCAGCCAACCCGTCGCCCCAGGCGTCGGAATGAAAGGTCACCTTATTGGTGTGCTCGAAATGGAAGATGAAGAGGGAAGCGACAACAAAATGATCGCGGTCCCCGACAAAAAAGTCGACCCCATTTTTGGCGCGTATGAATCAATTGAAGACGTGCCTCAACACATCAAAGACGTCATCAAACACTTTTTTGATCACTACAAAGAACTCGAAAAAGGAAAATTCGTCAAAACACACGAGTTTAAATCCAGAGAAGATGCCGAAAAAGAAGTCGCTGAATCATTTGTCGAAGGCGATGACGACTCCGAAGACGATTGTTGCTGTGGAGAATACTCTTGCGATTCCTGCAACGGCGAAAAATCATGTGAACATTGTTGCCAAGAGTGTTGCAAAAACTGCTGTGACGAAAAACACGAACACTCGGCGGGAAAATAATCAAAACAGTAAAAAAAGAAACATATGGCGGACGAAAACACACAACCAGTTGAAGAAATCGAAACGATCATTGAAACCGATCTTGAAAATACAGCGGAATCTGTTGTGGAATCGCCGTCCGCCAGTTCTGACACCCCAAGTCCAGTCAACCCCGCAACCCCCGTTGCCGCAGTCTCGGCTTTCATATCCAAACTCGTGAACATGAACGACCAGCGCGACCCCGTCCAAACGGACTACGGCTTGGTCAAGCCAATGCCGATCGTGCAGGAAATGGAAAAATCCTACCTCGACTACGCGATGAGCGTGATCGTTGCCCGCGCGCTCCCAGATGTTCGCGATGGATTAAAGCCCGTACATCGCAGAATTCTGTTCGCGATGAAAGGAATGGGGCTTCACTGGAACACCGCCTATAAAAAATCAGCGAGAATCGTCGGAGAGGTTTTGGGTAAATATCACCCGCACGGCGATACCGCGGTGTACGACGCGCTCGTTCGTTTAGCGCAAGATTTCAGCATGCGCTACCAATTGGTTGATGGGCAGGGGAACTTCGGATCGGTTGATGGTGACTCGCCAGCAGCCATGCGTTACACCGAAGCGCGCCTCACAAAAATTTCCGAGGAACTCCTCGGTGATATCGATAAAAATACCGTCGAGTTCATCGACAACTTTGACGGATCGCAACAAGAACCAACCGTTTTACCAAGCCGACTCCCGAACTTGCTCCTCATGGGTGCAGAGGGAATCGCGGTGGGAATGGCAACAAAAATTCCACCACACAACATCACCGAAGTCGCAAATGCCATGATAGCGACGGTGCAATCATCAGCTGTTGAACTCGATGAAGAAACACTCGCGCTCACAAAAGAACCAACTCCCGATTCCATGCAAACCGCAGATTCGCAAAAACTTGCAGGCACACTGCAAACAAACATCACCATTCCTGAAATCTTGGAGCACATTCAAGGACCAGACTTTCCAACAGGTGGAGAGATGTTTGATTGGGCACAGATTAAAGAAGCATACGAAACGGGGAAGGGGAGAGTGGTGCTTCGGGCGGTCGCTTCGATCGAGGAAGCAAAATCAGGAAAATTTCAAATCATTATCACAGAACTGCCATATCAAGTTAACAAGTCGCGCCTTGTTGCAAAAATTGCGGATCTCGTTCGCGACAAAGTGCTTGTGGGAATTAGCGATCTGCGCGACGAGTCCGACCGCGATGGACTTCGCATTATGATCGAACTCAAAAAAGACGCAAAACCAAAAGCGGTCCTCAACAACCTCTACAAACACACCGAGTTGCAATCCAGTTTCCCAATGAACATGGTTGCGCTTAATTCCGAAGGCACACCTCAACTCATGAACGTGAAAACTGTTCTTTCAGAATACCTCAAACATCGTCAGCTTGTGGTGATTCGACGTTCACAATTTGAACTCAAATCGGCAAAAGATCGCGCGCATATCTTGGAAGGTTTGCTCATTGCCCTTTCAAATCTTGACGCCGTGATCGAAACGATTCGCAAATCACCAGACAGCGAAATTGCACGACAGCGCTTAATGGAACGCTTCAAACTCAGTGAAATTCAAGCAATCGCGATTCTCGACATGCAACTGCGAAGACTTGCCGCGCTTGAGCGTAAAAAAATCGAAGAAGAATACAACCTCATCAAACAAACCATCGACAATCTTGTCACAATTCTTTCACAGCCACTCAAAGTGCTCGAAATTATCACGCAGGAAACGAAGAATCTCATTGAAGTCTATGGCGATGCTCGAAGAACAAAACTCCACAAAGGAAAAATCGGCGAGTTTAGCGAGGAAGATTTAATCGCAAACGACCCCATGATCGTCACCATCACCGAAACGGGATACATCAAGCGCATGAATCCCAGCACCTACCGCACACAACACCGCGGAGGCAAGGGTGTCACAGGAATGACCACAAAAGACGAAGACGCAATCATGAATATTCTGACCGCGAGCGCGCATGATTCCATGCTTATGTTCACAAACAAAGGACGTGTGTTCAAGTTGAAGGTGCACGAACTCCCCGAGTCCAGTCGCCAAGCAAAAGGCACGAGCATTGTGAATCTTGTCAACCTTTCACCAGAAGAGCGCATTCAATCTATCCTCACCATGGACGATAAAAAGGTTGATGCAACCGCATATATTGCACTCGCCACGCGCAAGGGATTGGTGAAGAAAACACCACTCAAGGAATATCAGAACATTCGCACGAACGGCATCATCGCAATCATTTTGAAAGAAGGCGACGAGCTTGTGTGGGGAAAAATCACCAGTGGAACACACGATGTGATGTTAATTACGCATGATGGAAAATCTATTCGCTTCCCGGAAAGTGAGATCAAATCAACCAAGCGAGACACGCAAGGCGTAACCGCAATCGCACTCAAAAACGATGACTATGTGGTTGGCGTTGAAGCAATTCCCACAAAAATCGAACCGTTACTCGACAAACGACGTAAACAATACCTTCATTTGCTTGTGATTACCGAAAAAGGAATGGGAAAACGCACCGAACTCACCGAGTACCCCGCGCAAAAAAGGGCAGGGCAGGGAGTGAAAGTGAGCGAGTTGTCCGACAAAACCGGCATGATCACCAGCGCCGTCGCCGTTGATCAAACCATCGATGAAGTCATGCTTACCACAAAAGACGCACAGGTGATTAAACTTCCGTTGAAAAATATTCCTGTCTTGAAGCGACCAACACAGGGTGTGATTCTCATGCGATTCTCTTCAAAAGGAGATAAAGTTGTCGCAGTTGCGTTAACAAAGAAACCGTTAGATGATGATGAAGAATCAGAATTCGATAGCGAAAAGAAAGAATAAAGGAGGCCGATGACCTGTTTTCCAAACCCAATCTCAAAGCTACTTGGTGCGGGACTCACCGTTGCGGTGTGCACCGGCGCGTTCTTTCTCGTCGCGCGCTCACTTGGTCCCATTCCCGTGTATATGAATCAGATCACCACAAATAAATATGGCACATTTGATGTGACGGGAACCTCAAGTGTGACCACCACCCCCGACAAAGCATCGTTTAGCGTCGGCGTTTCGTTCAACGAATCAACCGCAAAATCCGCGCAGGAAAAAGCGGATAAGGCGATAGCCTCAATCACAAAGGAATATCTCGATATGGGAATTGAAAAAAAAGACATTAAAACGATCAACTATTCCTTGTATCCCAACTATGATTATAGTAATGGATCGCGAGCAACAAATGGGTATTCCGTAAACGCGACACTCCAAGTCAGCGTCACCGACTTTGCTCTTTTGAACACCGCGATCGACAAGGCGACCGCAATTGGCGCGAATCAGATCAATGCGGTCCAGTTTTCTCTTAGCGACACCAAACGGAAAGAAGTCGAGAAGGAAGCGCGCGAGTTGGCTGTTGCCGATGCAAAAGACCGCGCGGAATCTTTAGCGGGGACTGCGGGAATTCGACTAGGGAAAGTGATGAACATTATTGAAACAAACTTAAGCTTTCCACGCCCCATGTACGAGATGGCAAAAGTGATGACCGCTTCCGAAGACAGTAGTGTCCAAACGCAGGTTGAACCAGGCACAACAACCGTGAACATGAGCATTATGTTGAGTTATGAGACAAAATAGAAGTGTTAATACTCTTATCACACTACGAACAGCAATTGAGACAAGACTCTACGAGCTTCAGCATCCATTGGAATAAATCTCTTTCTCCTCATCCCTCCGAATGAAACTTCTTGTGCGCCTCGCGTAGTTGCCCCTGCGTCACATGCGTGTAGATCTGCGTTGTGGCGATGTTCTTGTGCCCAAGCATCTCCTGCACATCGCGCAAGTTCGCTCCGTTGACCAACAAGTCGGTCGCAAAAGAATGTCGCAATCCGTGAGGTGAGATCTTAATCGGCAGATGCGCGCGTCGACAGTACAGGTCAACTATTCGCTGGACCGACCGCACCGTCAACCGCATCTTCTTTCCATCTTCGGTAATCCCAGGCTTGGTCCCCGAATATCGAATAAACAACGGCTTCCAATCATCCGTTCGCGTCGCCAAATACTCCTTAATCCAGTCTGCCGATCGCTCACTCAAAAAAACCACGCGGTGCTTCCGACCTTTTCCAATAACCCCAAACTCGCGACGCTCGAGATCAATCGTGTCGCGATCCAACGCCACCAACTCGCTCACGCGCAAACCCGTGCTAAACAGCACTTCTAATAGCACGCGATCCCGCAACCCTCGCGGAGAGTGCAAATCCGGCTTATCCATCAGTCGCTTAACTTGTTCATAGCGCAAGAACTTCATCGACCGAGATTCGGCCTTCGGCAACTCAATCTTCTCTGGTGAGAGCACTTGTATATCTCGTTTTGTGAGCCATTTAAACATCGAGCGCAACGCAATGACGTGATACGACTGCGTCGTTTTTGAAAGAACAGTTCCATGCACGTCCACGAACTCCGAAAGGTACACGCGGTACTTTCGAATATCATCCAAGGTAATTTTTTCAAGTGTTTGGATTTTTTGCGACTCACACCAATCGGCGAAGCGATGAAGGTAATGTTCATAATCCCGAATTGTGAGCTTGCTCAGGTTGCGCTCGACGTCGGCGTACTCAAGATATCCTAAAAGAGCCTCGTTTGGGCGGGAAAGATTCATCGCATTCCACCTCGATATAGTATTATTTCTGTATTGTTATAGGTTGTTGGCAACCGATGCGTTTTCCTGCTAAATGACTCAAGAGTAGGGAAGGGTTGATATATCCGTTCTTTTTGAGGTTGTGCCTTTTCGGCATTTATTCGCATGTTTTGTCGATTTTTTGGTGATTTTTACTCAAAATACTGTATTTAGTATGCAACATAGTCGGGAAGTTGTCAACATTGTGCGACATAGTGAGGAGTAGCTCATTATTGTGCGACATGAGAGTTGTTTTTGGATTCTGCCGCGAGCAACGAAAATCAACTAAGTTAGCTACAGCCCACGCAAAATATTTTTCTATTGCGATAGAAGCTTCTACTATCTTTCACACAATCGATACCTATTTCAGTTTTGCGAGCGAGAACGAGGCTTTCGCGTACCTGTTTTAGCAAGCGTTCCATATATGAGCGGCTTCAACAATATATTGATACATCAATCTCTTTTTACAACACCCCACCTCTGAACGACCGCGTAGAATGCCCAATTTCGGCTTTTTCTCGATCTGAACGTGCAATGTATCGTCGCAATTGTGGGCAAATCATCTGGAAACCTCACAAATCCATCAGTACCACACAAAAAATCGACGATATAAAAAAGAAGGCATAATCTCTTCGGGTGAGTTTCGGTTTTTCAAAAACAGGGCATCAGAAACAATAGGGAGCATCAATGACATGCCAAATAGGAGATTGGAATCGGGAGGAATTTAGAAGCAAAATGAAAAAATAAAAATGAATTCATAAGCACTCCCCCGAACCCCATCTTTAGTGTCGCAAAAGTATTATTGTGCGACGTGGCAGAGATAGCATTTTATATCTCAATTTCCAAAAGAGAGTGCACTCTCTTTATTCCTCACAAACAGAAAATAAATTCCACTCGCTCCTCTCGGTAACCAATCCCGCATTCCAAGCCAAACTCCGTTCTCCGTCTACGCCACTCACGCAGGACACATACACCGAGCTTCGGGTATTTTTCTCCGCAGTTCACCAGACGTGGTATCTGGATCTTGAAGTTTTCCACATTCTTGAATCTGTTGTTTTCAATTCGTGAAAAGTCCTATAACTATTTTCACGAAAGGATACTAACTATATCACTTCCTCTGCAATACAGGATGCCTCCAAAAGCTCCACCTCCCCTACTTCCACATGGCGAACGAAAAATATGCGATCAATGAAATAAAAAACACCACCAGATATTCCCACACCGTATTCTTGAACATTTTTCCCTGCATTGTTGTTGTTTCAACTCCGAGAACGACATAGCTTGCCGACATGGTAAGCAACGATTGCGACCAAATCGAAGAAGGCAAAAACGACATCAACAACGCAATCTGTGCCAAGACAAGTCCATACACCGTCATCCGGCGGTACAGTTCAGCAGACAACGTACGACTTAACTCCATCGGCCATAACGCGAACAATCCCAAGATCTCTCCCAAAAGAAAAAACAGCACCCCATTAACCAACCAGTTCATGTTTTGTGAAAAGATCGTGTTTGAAAACAAGAAACAAACGAATAGGATTATAAACATGTTCACCGACTGCCCCGCGCGTAACAACTGGATTCCCCTCGCCTTCGCCACACTAAAAATATTTTCCATCAATAAAATCGCGTACATTCCCACTCCGAAAAACACCAAAATTGCAACTTTCGTCCAGATATGTTCAGGGAGTAAATAATAGAAAACCGCCACCGCCAGCGCATAGACCGACGGCATCGGCACGATGGTAAGCCACTCAATCCCATTCAGATCCTCAAAGAGCGCCCAAGCCGTCACCGCGTAGGTAACCAACAAGAAAAACCCAATACCAAGTAACCGAAAGTCCAACGGAATGTACTGTAACCCAAACAGCCCAAACGAAAGAAAAACCGCGCTTAAAAAGAATTTTTCACGTCTACGCATGCAGATATCCTTTCATGACTCACTCCGTTGTTGTCAGTGCATCTTGAGGCATGTTCATGTACACCGCCTCCACATCGTCGTGTTCCTCAAACGCATCGAATAATTCCATCACTTGCGTTTTTTGCTCTTCATCTTCAAGTTCAAGTGGAATTGTTGAAACATACTCATCGCCCGATCGCGCAAACAAGTACATCGCCGACCCAGGTCCTCCCAATGAACCACCCGCCTTGTCGAAAAGGTGGCGAATCTCCGCGCCGGTGCGCATTTTGTTGTCGGTCCGCACAATCACCAAAAATCCAACGCCGTGTGGACCGTATCCTTCATACGTCACCTCTTCGAGTTGACCACCGTCACCCACACCTTGACCACGCTTAATCGCACGCTGAATATTTTCATTTGGCATGTTTGCCTGTCGCGCTTTATCAACCGCAATACGCAATGAAGGATTCATGTTCGGATCACCATTTCCAGATGCGCGCACCGCAATCATGATATTTTTTGTAAGCTGCGTGAAAATCTTGGCACGTTTTTTGTCCTCAATTGACTTTTTAACGTGAATATTCGCCCATTTTGAATGTCCAGACATATTCCTCCTTACAAACAATCATAAAAAGACTTGAGAGCGAACTAGGTATGTTTGTATCGCTATGATACACCAGACTACTCGCTCAGGCGAGCCCAAATAACGCTTGAATCGTAAAGTTTTTCGTGTAATATCAGACTATCCTGCCAGAAATGGAGTTTATATGAGCAAATATGAAGCGTATCGTGCAAATCATCCAGAACTCATTGCAAAGGGGCGTGGAATTGTTGGTCAGGAAAAAGAATCCCGACAAGAGACCTCTCCTCGAGAATTCACAAGAAAAGCAGTTCGAGAAGGGATTGATCTTTTGAATCACATCTTTGAAGCGCAAAAACTCCGTCGAGTGTTATTGACAATCTACAATCACTGGTTTGAGTCAAGAATTGGACAAAAAGAGGCGCTCCTTCAAAGAAATGCGAAGATTACGGATGTTGTTATTGATTTATATATTGAATATAACGACTATATGCAAAAAAACCCAAGACTAGAAATCGTTCCAGCTATGGAACAAATGTGGATTGTCCATCATCTTTTGTTTCAACTCTTTGGAATACCGTTCGAAGAACAATTACAGCTCACTTCTCAAACTGCTGATGCCATCATCGAATACATGGGAACAACTGACTCAGTAACACCCGAATCATTGGAAGAAGAACGAGATATGTTGGCACAACTCAATCGAGTATATACGACATTTTCCAAAGAATATTCAAATCTGCGTTACTTCATTGCGCATGCGCGCCTCAGCAGTACTCCAGAGAGTAGTATGAGGGAAATCTTCCACGATTTTCTCAATCGTGCATACGGTTTTGATTTACAAGAAATGGAGCTTGCTCAACAAAGAAATGAAGGAATGGATGCTCTAACTCTGGTGATCGCAACAAAATCGGGTGTTATTCAACTTCCATTCTTAGATTTTTTTGGGGAAAAGCTCACAATCGATGAACAGCAAATTCTCGAACAAGTCATCGATGAATATATCCAATCAAGAAGACCTGATCTTTCTCCAGAAAAGACGCCGAAAGCCGAAGACATTTTGAAAATGGGTAGTTTAGAAATTATGAATCTCCATTTGTAATCAATCTTCTCCTCTCCCCCAATCCCCGTTCTTGACACGACCCTATTTTCTGCTACTCTTGAAGAATTCATGAATACACTCACTTCTCTCGAATCTCAAGCCATTCGGTTTGCATCAAAACAAGAATGGGATAGCGCAATCCAAACAAATCTTCAGATCTTGGATCAAGATCCAGAAAATCTGTCCGGATTAAAACGACTCGGCTATTGTTACCTTCACAAGGGTGAACAAAAACGCGCATGTGAGGTCTATACAAAAATCCTTGAACTTGATCCGTACTGCTCAATTGCAAAAAAATATCTGGAGCTCGCAAAATCAAAACACACCATCGCGGGGTGCGTTTCATTTGATTCTGAACAGTTCATCGAGGAACCAGGGAAAACAAAAACCGCCACCCTCGCTCGACTCGCCGATGCCTCTACGTTACAGCACATTCCAATCGGTATTCCATGTACCTTAACAGTGAAATCACATTGGATCAGCGTCATCACAAATGCTGGCGAGTACCTCGGTGCACTTCCCGAAGATCTTTCGCATATTCTTACAAAACTTATTCAAGGTGGAAACACCTACTCTGTGATTGTGAAATCGGTAAGCAAAGCGCACTGCACCGTGTTTATTAAAGAGCTCACACGATCCTCAACATACCAACACACCCCCTCCTTCCCTTCACTCACCTATTCCAGCGGACCACAGCTCCACGAAAAATATCTCATCGATGATCTCGATGATGAATCGGGTGATTCTTCTGATGAAACAGATCAGACAGATGAAACTCCCGAAGACAACGACTCAGATCGATAATCCAGAGTACATCCTCAATCGGAAATAAATATCACGATATCGGCTCTCCATTTCCTCGCTTCGTTTTCATCAACTCGCAATTGTGCTTGAGGAAACATGCGCGTGATCATGCGGGAAACAACGGCGGTCGTTTGTGATTTGGACGAAACAACAATTTCTGGTTTTTCCAACTGTGTTGGTGTTTGCGTAATTTGAATCACATCAACCCCCATGTTCATCAGCGCACGAGCGATTTTTGTCGCCTGCCCCTGTTTTCCCGAAGCATTGACAACACTCACCATTAACCCTTCTTTACGCAGGTTTACATCTGCAAGTACGTCAAGTGCGAATGGATCAAATCGAGATGGATTCACACGAAATGCGCCATCATCCCCTTTGACAAAAAATTGTGAGGAAACGCCGTCCACAATTGAAACTTGATCCTTCCGCAATGATTTCACGAACGACAACAGTTCATATCTCTCACGTTGCAAAAAATTCCACTTCTCCACCACTTCAATAATTTCTCGTTGTGATGTTGGAAGCGCGTCTCCACGAATAACCGCACGCACATCAACACCCAACCCATTTCGTACAACTTCAAGCGGAAACGTGTCAGGAAGGTTTTCCATCTCGCGTAGCCCTAACAAGCTCGAAGCGGGAACCTCTCCATATCCCCGCAAAGTATCAACAAGTAATGCATCGGGTAATGCAACGATTGTAACCGCCGATTTTGACCGATCTATCGTAAAAATGGCCAATGTCCGCTTTGGTAAACGGTCAGGACGTTCTTCGGCAAATAAAAATGAGATCGAACTACTCTCGCTCCACAACTTTGGATGTGAAAAAAATACCCATCCCACGACTACTCCAATACCTATCACAACAAGTGAAACGAAAAACACAACAAGTCGTACAAAACGACGCGATTTTTTTTCTTCAATATTCTGCTCTTCGAATCGAATACTCCTTGGTGCTTTTGCAAGCGCACCGGTTCGTAAACTTGAAAAACGAGCAGAACGGGCAGATCGAATGAAGCTCATACACGCAGCATCCTCTCGCGCAACTGCTCACACAATCGAATCATCGATCGCACGTTGTGAATACTCGCGAGACGATAATACGCGAGTTCTTTCGCATAAAACAGATGACGCAGATACGCGCGCGAATATCCCGCAACGCATGTCGCGCAATCACACGTTTGATCTATCACCGCGTGGTCGTGTGTAAATGTGGCGTTTCCAATCTGTAATCGGCCATTGGGATATGGTGATGAAAATCGCCAAGATTCCGGATCCGCGTCACCAACTAGTTCGCCCACATACAACGCGCCGTTTCTCGCAATACGCGTCGGAGCGACGCAATCAAACATGTCAAATCCCGCGCGAACCGCGTCGATAATATTTTGCGGATCGTGTCCAAGACCCATCGCGTACCTTGGTTTATCTTTCGGCAACATGGACTCAATCCACTCCATTAACTCAACCGTTCCCTCCATGTTATACCCAACCGTTTCCCCTCCGACCGCGATTCCATCAAACGGAAGTGCGGAGATTTCCCGCGCGGAGCGCTCGCGCAACGCGCGAACCATGCCACCTTGAATAATGCCAAACAGCGATTGATATTTCCCGTACGCCGTTTTCCGTTGCGCGTTTTCCCATGTGTTTACGCACCGTTCCGCCCAGCGCGTCGTCCGATCCACCGCCTCCTCGACCTCCTCAACCGAAGCAGAATCATGCGACAGTTGATCAAAACACATCATGATATCCGCGCCGATGACCTGCTGGATCTCCACCGCGCGCTCGGGGGTGAACAGATGTTTTGAACCATCATATATTGAGGTAAACTCAACCCCGTTTTCCGAAATGTGTGTGGTTCGCACTCCACCTTTGCGCACAATCTGCTCACCTAAACTAAACACTTGAAATCCACCCGAGTCAGTTAAAATCGGCCGATCCCATCGCATAAATTCGTGTAATCCACCCGCTTCTCGGATCACGTCGAGTCTGGGTTTCAGATACAAGTGATATGTATTTCCAAGTAAAATTTGCGCCTGTGTTTGCGCGACATCCTCGCTTGATAATGCCTTCACCGTTCCACGAGTCCCAACCGGCATATAGATCGGCGTTTTTACCACACCATGCTCGGTCACAAACTCCCCCGCTCTCGCCCGCCCTTTTGTTGCCAATACCCGAAATGAAAACATACGCCTATTGTACGATATAATCTCTCTCTTATGATTCTTTCTGATTTTGACTATCATCTTCCGCAAGAACGCATCGCACAAACGCCGCTCGCTACTCGCGATCACAGCCGATTGCTTTGCGTAAATCGTGCGACACAAGAGATCACACATCATCATTTTTATGATCTTCCCAACCTGCTTACCGAAAACGACGTGTTGGTGATGAATAACTCAAAAACGATTCCTGCGCGCGTGTTTGCACACAAAATAACAGGAGGAAAACTTGAGCTCTTGTTTTTAAAATGCCTCGATCAATCCGAAAATTCCGAAACGTGGGAGGTGCTTTCCACTCCCGCGATCAAACCTTTACAGACCGTTATTTTTGATCAAACAGAGATATCCGCAACCTGCACCGAAGATCACGGATACACCAAACATCTGCGCGTAGACACACAAAGCGAATCCGTCCTTCAGCTGTTACATCGCATCGGCACCATGCCAACGCCTCACTACATTAAAGAAAAGTTGCAAGATCAAGAACGGTATCAAACGATTTATGCAAAATTTGATGGCTCCGCCGCCACCCCCACCGCCGGCCTTCACTTCACCACCGAACTGCTCGAAAAACTGCATCAAAAAAAGATTGAAACCATTGAACTCACCCTTCACGTTGGACTGGGAACGTTCCTCCCCGTAAAAGTTGAGGACATCACCAAACATGCGATGCATCAAGAATGGTATGAACTCACAAACGAACAAGCCAAGCGTATCAATCAAGCGAAAAAAAGCGGAAAACGCATCGTTGCGGTTGGCACAACCTCGGTTCGCACACTCGAAACCTGTGCGAATCCCGATGGAACAGTGCGAGCAGAAACAGGAAGTACCTCGATCTTTATCTATCCCCCATACACGTTCAAAACTGTTGATGCGATGATCACCAACTTTCACCTCCCAAAATCGACACTCCTCATGCTTATTTCAGCCTTTGCCACCGAAAAGGGCGAGTTTTCAACCTTTCAGGACTCCCTTGTGGGCAAAGCCTACCTCGAGGCAATCGCGCAAGAATATCGTTTCTTTTCGTTCGGCGACGCAATGCTGATCGAATAAGGTATAATGGCCTAGATGACCTCAACTTTTCATTTTGACTCATACGAACTCAAGGAAGATCGACAGACTATCGCGTTTTTCTACCATCTTCAACTTGAAGATGCCACGCACAATTTTGTTGAAACACTACAACTGCACGCGCCGATCCCCGTTTCCTATTCTCAAAAGCTCCTCAAAAACTATCTTCTTTCACTTCATCTTGCACTTGGAATTTCGTACTGGAAGCTCACCTGCTCAAACAGCGTTCTCGTCCATTCCGGTGAACTTTCCGATCAACAAGCGGAGTTTTGGAACACGACCTACGGTATTGGACTTGGCGAGTTCTACTACAAAAACCAAATTGATTTTCGTGCGATAAAACCTTTCATTGGAACGCATGTCGCACAATCATTTGCTTCAAATACACAACCAAAACCCGAAAAATATCTCATTGGAATTGGCGGAGGAAAAGATTCGCTCGTTACACTCGAGGTAATGAAACAGCACGCACTCCCGTTCGATTCATTCATCGTTGATTCAGGTTTTTTATTTTCACATCCGCTGCATACCGTGAGCGAACACCTGCAATCACAGTTATATGTGAATCGACACCTTGACCCCTCTCTTTTTCAACTCAATAGTTTGGGAACCTACTATAACGGGCATATTCCCGTATCTATGATCTTCGCATTCATTGGAACCTTTGTTGCATCGGCATTCGGATATTCCGCTTTTGTCGTTTCGAACGAAGCAAGCTCAAACGAAGGAAATGTGCAGTACCTTGGATTTGAGATCAATCATCAATGGAGCAAATCGACGACGTTTGAAAAACTTTTTCAACAGTACCTCACCACATTCGGCGAACAAACATCACGCTATTTTTCTTTTCTTCGACCGTTAAATGACCTTCAAATTTCGGCCCTTTTTTCGCAGATGACGCAATATCATGCCGTGTCCACTAGTTGCAATCAAGCGTTTCGTATCACAAATACCACCACACCTGTACGATGGTGCAAGTCGTGCGCAAAATGTGTGTTTACCTACCTCATGATGAAACCTTTTCTTACCCCAGATCAACGAAATACCTTGTTCGATGGCTCTTTTCCGATTGAACGCAATTCAGACCTTATCGCACAACTCCGAGGAGAAAAAGACACAAAACCATTCGACTGTGTCGGCACACCCGAAGAAGTTGTTCAAGCGATGCGACTCGCAAACCATCAAACACTTTCTTCAACTGAAGTACTTTCGTATGGTGAAGAATCGCTCATTCCCACCCCCCTTCGCGAGATCGTTCGTGAGGCACACAAGCAGGCAATTTCCATTATTCAGAAAGCAACATTATGATTATTTCTGAAATTCAAAAACATCAAACAGTAGTTATTCTTGGCTACGGAAAAGAAGGAAAAGCGACCGAGGAATTTATAAAAAGAGTGCATCCGACTGCAAAGATCATCATCGCCGATCAATCGTGCGATCCCGAGTATCTTCAGGCACAGTTCAAAGGTGATCTAGTTATAAAAACGCCGGGAATTCCCGCGAACCTGCTCCAAGTTCCGTTCACAACCGCAACAAATATCTATTTTTCAAACTGTCGCGCAAAAAAAATCGCGATCACGGGATCAAAAGGGAAAAGCACCACAAGCGCACTCATCACTCACGTTTTAAACTCTACCGGTCACTCGTGTAAACTTTTGGGAAATATTGGAACACCGATGATCTCGGCTGTTTTTGAACTCGATGCCATTCACGTCATCGAGCTTTCAAGTTATCAGCTGGCGGAGTTCACCGGCACACCCGATATCGCCGTGATCACCAACCTTTTTCCCGAGCACATGAACTATCATGGATCACTTGATTCGTATTACGAAGCGAAAAAACAGCTGATCGCGCGAATGAGTGAAAATCAATTTTTCGTGTTCAATCCTGATGTTCCAAAACTTGTAGAATGGTCCACGCAAACGCGCGCAACTGCCGTTCCCTATCTCCCCACCCTTCCCTGCGCAATTGAAGAAACGCATCTCATTGGTGAGCACAATCATCACAACATGCGCGGGGCATATACCGTTGCAAAGTTATTTGAGATTTCTGATACCCAAATCGCCGAGGCGCTCAAAACCTTCATCCCACTTCCCCACCGTCTGCAAAATCTCGGCGTGCATGCGGGAATCACATGGATCGACGACGCGATCTCCACCACGCCCGAGTCGACGATTGCAGGGCTCGAAGCGGTGAAAGAAACAATCGGAAAAGTCGACACGATTTTCCTCGGCGGACTTGACCGCGGATATGATTTTTCAAACCTCGCCCCCGCGCTGAAAGCAGCTGGCATCACAACCATCATCTTTTTTCCAGATTCTGGCGAAAAAATCGAACACATCTTAAAAGATCAAGGATTTACCGTACAACACGCGCTACACACCACGTCGATGCAAGAAGCCGTCGCCTTCGCACACGAACACACCCACGTGGGCGGTACCGCACTGCTTTCTTGCGCATCCCCAAGCTACTCCGTTTGGAAAAACTTTGAAGAAAAAGGTGATGCGTTTCAATCAGAGGTACAAAGACTCACGTAAAAAAACGAAACAATGCGCGTTGCGCAACTCACCGTCACGCCGTGCATTGGTCTGCACACGCGAACCTCCAAACTTTCTGAACAACAAAAACGATCCTACGTGAACAGCGACGACGGGATACATGCATCAACATTTGGAAAACAACAAATCGCAAGAGAAATGGTGAGGTTTTAAGGATTTGTTTGATTCTAATTTATTTCTGTTTCAGGAACTTTTTTACTTGATCTGACCCACTGTTTATTGGTTGTTTAAAAACAATAAAATCGGGGAATACATGAGCAAATATCATATGTTGATTGTTTGCATTAAATATAAAACATATCTTACCCAGATCTCTGTTGAGAGACAGCTTTATAAGTGTCTCATGTATGTTTTCAAATATCTTCAGAGTTAACTCTGACTCAGAAGTATTCTGCAATATAATACAATAATTGTAGGCAACGCTGTAACGTAATATTTTAGTTTTTATGCAAGAAATCAAACCTTTCTCGCTTACTTCATCTCTATATCGTTTTAGTTCAAATTCGGCATATCCTGTAAATTTGTTTTTTATTATCACATCGGGAGGATCCTGCTTGAATTTTTCCAGATCTGTGTATGAAGTTATTGTGTCTTTATAATGATTAAAAGTGTCTTTTAAATAAAAGCAAATCTCAGAATCTTCACCAAAATCTTCATATAAAAGGAGAATTGCAACCCAGTATTCGTAATCTTTGGAGTTTACTGAATTCTTGCTCCACTTCATCGCCAAGTCTCTTAGGATGATATTATTGATGATCCTTCCTTCCAATCTAACCTCTAAAGTTTTATTTAACAAAGATAATTCGACAGGAAGTAATAACAGATCGATCAACTCTTTGACTGTAAAACACGCCATTACTTTAGTTTTGACTTTACACAACTTCATAATTCAATTTCAAAATACCTCATTATTTCCTCAGTCTTGCATGGACACCGCTGATAAAAATTTGCGCTTTTTTCCCCTCAATCTTTTGTAGTATTCACCCTCTCTACCACCTCCATCACCCGCCTCAAATCCTCTGCTAATTCGCACACAACCTGTACTCGTTGCTTTGTTTCTGGATTGATAAACTCGATCTTTTCTGCATGCAGAAAGAGACGCGGACACCACAACAAATCGTTCTGCAGACGACGACCGCTCCCGTAAAAAACATCGCTCACCAACGGATGATGAAGGTACTTCATGTGCGCGCGAATTTGATGCGTGCGCCCCGTTCGAGGCATGACGCGAACATACGACAGCCCTGCATCTCCAATCCCCTCGGTTTGTTCAGGTGAAACAGCATACTCCTTCATCACGACATAATCCGTTTCGCTCACTTTTCCCGAAGGATCAACCGTATACGACTGCCTATTCGTTTGAGAACGCGCCAGCGGCAACGCAATGGTCCCCGCCCGTGCGCCAAAAACGCCATGCACGAGCGCCAAATATTCTTTATGAACCGTTCGATCTTGAAACTGCTTCATCAGCGCAAAAAGTGTTGTGGGATTTTTTGCAATTAAGAGACACCCGCTCGTGTCACGATCGATACGATGCGCCATTCCCGACCGCTGTTGGTACACCGCGCCTTCTTCCGTCTCTACTTGCTTTGGAAACCATTCCCGACGCTCACACCAGTCCTGAATCGTTTCCTCGCGCACGGTGCTTGCGCGATTCACCACCACACCCGCGGGCTTCTCAATCACGAGCAACAACTCATTTTCAAACAGAATCTTTGGTGCTAGCTTGGTTACGTTGACGTTCATGCCTGTATTGTACCGCAATCAGCGCAATTGCAGAGAACACAAGTACAAAATCAGCAAGATTGTTCTTCACACTCGAACCAAAAACTGAGATCGTAATCCAGTCGCGCACCGATCCATACATCAATCGATCGAATAGATTTGACCAAATTGCCCCACAAATAATTCCTATCCACATCATAGAAAGCCCAAATTTTTTGAAATGTTTCAGTAAAAAGACATACACCACGGCCACCGCCAGAATAAGCTCATTGGGTATTTTCAAACCAAACGAAACCCCCTCATTCATCACCACAGATCCAAAGTGAGTTGCAGTCGATTTTGAAACTTGATCAAGCAAAAAAACAATACTAAATGGTACTATCCACCGTAGGATCGATCTCCAGTCGTGCGAAAGGAATTGGAGCACCCGTGTTTGCATCAAGTCCATATGTTCCCTTCTCCATACGATCCAGCGCCAAAGTCACACGCGCTAATGATTCATCCAGCGTGGAGTCCATTACTTCGGATTCAATCAGTCGCACTTCTTCTGTCGCGTCCGCATCAGAACTCGCGTTATCCGACAAACGATCCTCGTCATTTACAGGACTTTCTTCTTGAACGCGTGCCAGCATCTTTGTCACTCGCATTTTTTGATCGAGCAACTTTTTTTTCAACACCGAAATTTGATCTTGGGTTAAATGATTCATGCGGTGACTATATCAGATTATGATGTGCGTTTCAACAAACCTCGACCAGATCTCACGTACAAAAGCACTGCTCCAAATATCAACACAAACAAATGAAACACCCAATCAATGGGAAACAAAAACACCTTTAATTGTGCAGGTGAAACCATCGTCAGAAGCAAATGGAACAAACCATACGTAATACAAAACGTCGCAACAAGAAAACCTGTTTGGGCGGTTTTTCGATTCACGCGATACCATAAAAATGTTCGGTACACTCCCTCGAGTTTCCATAACAAAAAGAATTGAATCAAATAAAAAATTGCACTGTAGAGTTGCGTGGGATGCCGTTTATCAAAAACATTGGGAAACGACATCCCGATTGGAAGCGTTGTGGCAGTCCCAAATCCCGTTCCACTGAAAAAGGTCCCCACCGATGCAAAAAATAAGAATAAACTCAACCCCATCACGAAAAAGTCGGCGATTTCGAATGTTTTGAGTTTTTTATGCGCGGTAAGCCGAAATAACACCACCCACCCCACAATTAACCCCGTCACACCAAACAACCCAGGGAACTCAAAAAGCGAAAACCACCGAACAACCGACAGTCCGAATATATCTGCGTGCGCAAGAATAAACCCCACACGTGCACCAATGTACCCCCAAAACACCGTTGAAAACAAAACGTCAAATAAATCGGAAAGATCATAGTACTCTTCTCTCCCCTTTTTCCAAATCACAAAACTCGCAAAAAAGAATCCGAGTGCAAGAAAAAGTCCATATGAAAAAAAACGTAAAACTGGAATCACATTCATGATGATAGTGTATCATGAGCGAAAATTTTCGCGCTAGATTCTCATCTCACAGTTCGCTATACTTGTCGAATGCTTTCAATCGCGCACTGCGCAACGGGCGCATTTCTTGCCACAAAACTACAAAACCCGCTGTTGTTTGTTCCAATCACGCTCGGATCGCATTATGTTGAAGATTGGATCAAACATTGGGATGTTGGCACTGGGCTTTCACATGGCTTACGCAAACGATCAACCGCGTTTCTCCTTGAACTCATCGATCTTGCTGTTGCGGGCGGTGTGGTTTTTGCACTCTACCCCCTGCGATTCCCACTCACGTGGAGTTCAATTATTCCGTACGTCGGTGCGTTTGTTGCGCTGATCCCAGACTTCCTTGAGGCACCGCGAAACTTTTTGAAATGGGAGCCGTGGTTTCTCAAACCGTTCAACGCGTTCCACCACCATATTCATCGCTCGATTCCCAATATGTGGGTTGGGCTTGCACCTCAGGTGCTTGTGCTTCTTTTCATCTTTTTCGCAAAATAAAATCAGAAAAATGCGATATAATCAGATCTCTAGTCCGAGCTTCACCTTGCCGGGGTGCTGAAATGGTAGACAGGCTAGTCTCAAAAACTGGTGAGCTTTACGCTCATGAGGGTTCAAGTCCCTCCCTCGGCACAGAAAAGACGCATCAATACTATGTACAATAAACTATATTTTCCGATACCTCGTCGTCGCCCCTTGACCAACTCGCTCGATCACCTTGAGAGCTAAAAGTTTATTCAGTATTTGGTTTATCGTTGACCTCGGAATACCAGTTTCGGTTGAAATTTCTTTCGGCGTTGTTTCCAAAATCTTCCCCAAATACTGCCATGCAACCGACTGCTGAGGTGAAAGAATTGTTTCGATATTTGTTTGCGTGAGTAACTGTATCGCCATTTGAGACTGAGTTAGCAATATATCTAAGAAAAAGTTGAGCCATGACGATATATCAGGTTGCCCTGTTCTTAACGCTTTTTGACTTTTCCTAAGAGCTAAATAGTATTCAGGTTTATTATCCTCTATAAGTTTTTCATGAGATACATAGGGCATATAAGCGTAGTTTTGTTGTAGAAGTAATAAATTTGTTATGATTCTAGACAATCTACCATTACCATCTTCAAATGGGTGAATATTTAAAAATTCGACCAAAAAGTTTCCAATTACAAGAAGTGGATGATAGGTGTTCTTTTGTAATGCCGTCTTCGTCCAATCAATAAGCTCAAACATTTCTTTTGGTGTTAACCAAGCTTTTGTTGTTTCAAATAAGATGCCAACCGATTTTCCTTCCTCATTAATCATCCCAACCGCATTCTCTCTCTTTTTGTAATCACCACGATGAAAAACATCTTTTTCAACATTTTTAAGCAGTTCTTTGTGAAAATGCTTGATCAAGTTCTCGTTGAAGACAAGCGTCTGCCATGAATTAAAGACGTTTTGTAAAAGTTCATAATACCCGCGCGCTTCCTGCTCATCCCTATTGCTGAATTTTTGGATAGAAATACCTCGAAGCATTTGTTCAATATCTTCGTCAGACATTTTTGAACCTTCTATGCGAGTCGAGGAACCCGTAGAAGTGACCAGGACTGATTTTTTCAGTCGCCCAAGAATTTGAGGGCTTAGCTTCGCACTTCCCTCCCATTTCCCCTTGAATCCTTCAATCTGGGCGATCTTAAGCCAGAGGTCTTGCGGAATATTATTCAGTCTCAAATCGAATGTACTATTCATATATGTAAGATTATATAAGGTTATGTAAGATCCGTCAATATCCATCCCATTAAACAGGTTTTTGGAAAAAACCACCTTTTCCAGTTCTATACATATTTGTATAGAACCAGAAACGCAAAAAATGCATTATCTCCGCTTGAAAATGTGCTATCATAATCTAATGCAGGAAATTGCTCGTTCTTTGTTTGATCCCACTTCTATCTGGTTTTTCGTATTTCAATCTGTGGTTTGGTTTGGGGTATGTATTGTTGCAACAGTATCAGTCGCGACTAAATCAACATACGACACCTCGTATCATTCATTCAAATCGCACATGGGAATGTTTTTGCTGTTTATCACTCTCACCACCGCGCTTATTTACATAATGTTCGCGCAACCAACCTCCGCAAATACGGTCTAATTTCACACTTCGCGTTCATTTCAAAACATCCTAGCGCTTCTGTTCCATGCCATAAAACTTGATACGATCTCCGCGGAAATACAAGTCAATCGTGCGCAACGGACCGTTTCTGTGCTTTGAAAGGTTGAGCTTCACATGCTCCTGCGCCTCGTCTTCCTCACGGTACAAGAACATGACAACGTCGGAATCTTGCTCGATCGATCCACTTTCACGAAGATCGGACAGTTGAGGTTGCTTTGTTCCTCGACTTTCAACCGCACGATTCAACTGCGAAAGCGCCAAAACGGGGACCTTTAATTCGCGCGCCAAGTTTTTCAAACCTTGAGAGATCTCCGAAACTTCTTGCACACGATTGTCTGTGGTGTACCCACGCATCAACTGCAAATAATCGACAACAATCAAATCAAGACCGTGCTCCGCCATCAACCGACGCGCTTTTGTTCGCACTTCAAGGATTGACTGTCCGGGAGTGTCATCAAAAAACAACGGGGCCTCGGCTAAAATACCCATTGCTTCGCTGAGTTTGTCGAAATCTTCGTCGGTCAACTTTCCCGTTTTCAATCGCCATGCATCAATATCCGCCTGACTCACCAATAAACGGTCAACCATCTCTTCCTTGCTCATTTCCAGCGCGAAATATCCAACCACTTTATGCTCCACAACCGCCACGTGTTGCGCGATTGCCAGAGCAAATGCGGTTTTCCCGATACCGGGGCGCGCGGCGAGAATTAAAAGGTTTGATTTCTGCATTCCCGCAAGCGTGTTGTCCAGATCAGCAAATCCCGTCGCGACACCACGCAACGATCCGCTGTTTTTTTGAAGCTCGTCCAAACGATCAAAACTTTCTGCGAGTGTTTTTTTTAGTGGAACAAAGCTTCGTTCGAGGTGTTTTTGAGAAATACTGAAGATTTTTTGTTCGGCGGTGTCCAACACAGTCGAGGTTTCAATTTGTTCGCTAAACGAAAGTTCGGAAAGTTCGCCCGCCAATGCAATCAACGCGCGTTTGATCGCGTGATTCTTGATGATCTTGGCGTATTCTTCAACATGCGCACTTGTTGGAACGCGTGTCGCGAGCTCGGCTAAGCGCGCAGATCCTCCGATTTTTTTGAACGATCCGAGTTTTTTCAACCCATTTGTGACCGTCACAATATCGATCGGACTCAAGTCCTTGTACAACTCAATCATCGCAAGATAAATCTGGGAGTTTCGCTCATCGTAGAAATGTTGTGGCTCAAGAACCTCTGCAACGCGCACAAGTGCCTCGTGATCGATGAGCAACGCGCCAAGAACGCTTTCTTCAGCTTCTAGATTGTGCGGTGGGATTTTCATGTCTGGCATACGGTTTTTTCCTACACAACGCGAGCGAGGCAGAGCGCGGAATCGCGCAAAAATACAATACTGTTTCGATCTACTCTTTCGACGAGCTCATCACCACTAACTCAGTTTCTTCGGGCAACGAACCGACAGAAATCGAGAACTCTGTCACGGGTTCTTTTGAAAGCCCATACAGTTTGAGAAAATCTGCAAGCGGAGCGAGCTGTTCGTACTCCCCTTTGCTCGAATCCGTTTTAAAATGCATGGGGATCACATATGAAGGATTAATCTGCTTGATTGTGGCAAGCGCCTGTTTTGGATCAATCGTAAACACTCCTCCAACAGGGCAAAGCAACACATCAACCGCACCCAACGCGCTCACCTGTTCTTCAGTTAAGAGATGGCCTAGATCACCAAGATGTGAAATCACAAGATCTTCCGCTTGAACGGTAAAAATAATATTGGTCCCTCGTTGCGCCCCCTGCTCAGCATCGTGAAAGCTGGGGATCCCAAAAATTGAGATTCCACCAACCTCGTACTCGCCTGGAGCATCAATCACAAATGACTTTTCTCGCTTCGTTGAAGGTTGGACTTTCGAAATAGCATTGTGATCATCGTGTGTATGTGAAATCGTCACAATATCACCCGTTACCTTTTTTAATACTTCACCGACGTTCGGATCGGCGTATGGATCCATAACAACGGTCCCCAACGAAGTTTTAATCTGAAAACAAGAATGACCAAGATAAGATATTTTCATATGACGAATCTTAACTTGTTTCGCGTCGAGGTGCAAGCGATGAACGAATACGTTTAAAAATCATTTTTGGATATATCCTCTTCCCTTTTGACTCAAGATTGCGTAGAATACCATTCACCTCATTATGAAAAAGGAAATCATTTTTGCGATTATTGCCGGTCTTGTCGTTGGTGCGATTGTGGTTTTTGGAGTGTACACCGCAAATCAATCACTCAAGAAAAAAGAGCAAGACTCGATAAAAAAAATCGAGGATCAGCCATCAAGACTTCCCCCACAAAACACAGAGCTTACCATTATTTCCCCAGAAGAAAACGCGTTCACCGATCAGGAACAAATCGTTGTCGCGGGAAAATCAGTTCCCCTTGCCGACGTACTCCTTCTTGTGAATGAAGAAGAGTACCTCACCACAACAGATGACCAAGGAAACTTTTCTTTCGAGGTAACGCTTTTGGGCGGATCGAACGCGCTATCTATCTATGTGACGTTGCAAGACGGAAAACAGATTATGGAAACCCGCATGGTTGTGTTTAGTACAGCTGATTTCGACGCAGAAGAAGCGACTTCATCAGCAAAAACCGGAAAAACCGCAACAACGTCGGGAACACCTTCAAAAGCAGGAACACCATGAAACACCTCTTAACTTTTTTTTCTCTATTTTTTCTCTTTACCTCTACTGTGATTGCGCAAACTACAGACCAACTCGCAACATCATCAAGTGAGTCGTCCACCGAAGCCACAATGCAAGAAAACATTCGCGAACGCATTGGGAAAGTGATTGAAACCATCGGAGACACACTCGAAACACGAAAAAAGTCTGCTGTGGTTGGGGTGATCGAAAAACTCACAGAAGAATCGGTGACGATCAAAACAAAATCGGGCTCGAGCGAAACTGTGATGATCAATCCGGAAAAACTCACGGTGTTGCGGCTTCCGCAATTAACTTCCGCAACAATTCAAGACATGGAGATTGACCAATTTGTCGTCGTGATGGGCTACTTGGGTAAAGAAAAGGTGCTCGAAGCTCGACGAATCCTCCTTTCTCCCGAGATTTTATTTCCCGCACGACACGCCGTAGTGTATGGCGTCATTGATTCAATAACCTCAACAAAAATCGGCGTGACCATGCGCGACGGAAATCTGCGAAGCATTCCCCTCTCGAAAAAAACAGTCTACAAAATGACCGATGGAAAGCTTCCAACCACCACTCAAAAAAAAGCAGAGTTTATTGAAGGAAAAAAAGTACTCGTTCTCACCCTTTCTTCTGAAAACGCAAGCGCAAGTGCCACCCTCGTACGACGCATTGAGTAACACCTTTCCTCATTTCTTCCCAGATATCCACCCGATCTTTCGCCTGATATTGACAAAATTGCCTTGAGTGGTACCATCTCAAGTCTTATGGCAAAAAAAACAGAAAATATTGTATTACTCTTAAAAACCACTCCTACCTTTCTTGCCCAGTATCTCCTCCCTCTTTTTCTTTATTTTAAAAATAACATTCAAGAAGCAGAATTACCCTTTGAAGAGACAGAACTGTGTTCTTTAATTCAGGAATTAAGTCTTCCTCCAATCCTATTTCTTGAAGGGTTCATTTTATGGCTTGCACTATTTTCAACGAAAGAATTTCTTAAAGACACTCTAACCTATTTTTCTCATCTTTTTGTTCTTGCAGGAATCAGCTTTATCGTTTTGCACGGTCTTCCAGATGTAGAATCACTTAAACAAGTATTTGATGAACAACAAATATCGCAAATAGAACAAAATATGTTTATCTATTTTCCAATTGTGCCACTTTTGGGTATTTGGGTCGCAGGAAAACTCAGCAACAAAATTAAAGGCGTTTTTATCCCCAAAAAAGCAAAGCACTAACTTTCATCCCAAGTCACCAACGCACTCAAGGCATTGCTTTTCCCCAACTTTGTCGTATACTATCCCCTAAAGCGTTATCAGCGGAGTCACGATCCGCGAGCTCCGAGCCAAATACTCGGCGGAAAGCTAAACCGAATACTTAGCAGTCGATGTCGCTACGCGGAGTCGGCCTGAGAGCTTTCGAACAAATGTCGAAAGAAGAAGGATGGGACCGCGAGAGGTCCTTTTTTATTGCCTCTCGTTCCTTCATTGCGATTCCTTTTTGGGATCGCGGTGAAAGAACGGGAGGTTTTTTTATGAAAAAACAAACAACCTACACCATCTATTCCGCAAGTGGGAATCCTACTGCGGTAATTGTTGGAACAATTCCGAGTGCAAAAATTCGCGCCCAGATCAATGTGGATATCATGCAACAGTCGCCTACTGTGGAACAATGCGTTTTTGTGAATCCTGCGCAAAAGTCATGTTGCATGGCTGGTGGCGAAATGAGTGGCAATGGATTTCGTATTGCTGGATTTATCGTGATGAATGCACAACGCACCAACCAACTCGCGTTAACAGATTTCGGAAGCTCGCAATCATTTCTCTGCACGAAAGAAAAGAGTTTAGTCTCAATAGATCTTCAAATTCCTACGCTCTTAAAAAAGACGGATAACGAATCTATCTATGATCTGGGATCAATCGTTCATGTTGTATTTTTGGCAAAATCAAAAAATGATATAAAAGAAAAAGAGACGGCACTGCTCGAAAAATATCGATCACTTTCTTCGAATGCGATCGGGATTATTGGAATCACACGTAGTCAAAACAACTATCGCATTTTTCCAAAAGTATTTGTAAAAAACATCAACACACTTGTGGATGAAACCTCTTGCGGAAGTGGCACTGTTGCCAGTTTTTGCTTTATAAATCAAATGAGCAAAAAGCTTTCGTTTATTCAACCCACGGGCCTTCCAATCCTTGCCGAATCTGTACGCGAAAATGATACAATCACACGTATACGCATCTCAGGAAAAATCGAAAAGATTTCAAACGAGATATCAATAGGAGATCTATGACACAATCTATTCAACCATTAAAAGGGTTTCGTGATTTTTTGCCCGCTGAAGCCAAACAACGTCAGTGGCTCAAATCAAAAATGATCGAGATCTTTGAATCTTGGGGATTCGACCCCCTCGAAACGCCCACACTCGAACCAAAAGAGTTATTTGCGGGCCAGATTGGTGAGGACGAAAAATTGTTCTTTTCCTTTACCGATAATGGCGGACGCGATGTGGTGATGCGATACGATCAAACCGTCCCCACTTGCCGCGTTGTTGGTCAGTTCTCACAACAACTCCCCTTCCCGTTCAAGCGTTATCAAATCCAATCCGCGTATCGAGCCGAGAAACCACAAAAAGGACGCTATCGGGAATTTATGCAGTGCGATGCCGATATCTTTGGAGATGAAACGCCATACGCAGACGCCGAGGTAATTGCACTCTCGCTCGATATCTATCGCAAACTCGGATTTTCGCAAGCCATTGTGAAGATGAACGACCGCACATTGATGCAAAACATCCCCTACGAAGCGATTTCCTCAATCGACAAGTTGGAAAAACTTGGTCGTGATGGCGTGATTGAGGATATGGTGCTCAAAAACATTTCGTGCGAGGAAGCGAAACAATATTTGAAACAAATCGAAACTCTGCAACCCAACGAAACGATCAACATTATCTTGAATTATCTCAAAGGAATGGGATTTGACGAAAGTTGGTATCGGTTTGATCCATCTATCGCCCGATCGTTTTCGTACTCAACTGGCCCGATTTGGGAGGTCGTTATTCCTGAGGCGGGACGCAGTTCGGTGTTAGGTGGCGAACGATTTGATTCCTTGATCGAAAAGATTTCTGGGAAAAAAATTGCGGGCACGGGTTTTGCGGTGGGATTTGATCGCACGCTCGAGGCGGCGATCGCGGTTGGACTCGCACCCACCTTCTCGACTTCAACGCGGGTTCTTTTGGCTCAGATTGATCCATCCACACAATCCGACATGATCGCTATTACGCAACGTTTACGAATAAGAGAAATCAACGCAGAGCTATACACAAACCCCACAGAAAAACTCTCAAAACAGCTGAAGTACGCGGATAAAAAAGGAATCCCCTTCGTCTTAATTATGGGAAGCCAAGAAAAAGCCAATGGAATGATTCAGGTTAAAGATCTCCGTTCTCAATCGCAAAAAATGATTCCCGTGCAACAACTGGACGCACTCATTGATGAATTGCGATAACTCACGTACACTGGATTAATGCCCAAAAAACGCCTGCCTGTGCATACAACCGTGCACAAAAAGTACTCAAAGAAGTGGATTGGATATCTTGCGATTTTAATCAACGTGATTGCTTGGGGAGTCGCGCCTATTCTCATTAAATCTGGGTTGAACGAGATTCCCGCAGAAGTGTTTTTGTTTTATCGCTTTCTTATTGCTTCAATTCTTGCCTTACCAAGCATTTTTATTCTCAAAAAAGCTTGGAAACATGCGCTCATTCCAAAAAATGCGTTTACCTTAACATGGATTGGGCTTCTCGCACACCCCATCACTCTTCTCGTTCTTTTTGAGGGTGTTGTGTATACCACCTCAACTGCATCAACCATTATTGCTTCAGCAGTTCCGATCATGATTGCATTTGGTAGTGCGATGTTTTTTCATGAACGGTTCAAAAAAATACAAATCATCGGCATATGTATCGCAACAGGTGCAACCATTCTGTTTTCGCTTATTACACCACAGGAAAAAAACGCACTCCACCCGCTTTATGGGAATTTTCTTGTGATTGTTCACAATGTGCTGTGGGCAGCAAGCGTTCTTGTGATGAAAAAATACGCACACGCATTTCATCCGTTTGTAATGAGCGTGGTTGGATGGATCGCGGGAATTTTTATGTGTGCGGGGATCGTGGCGATCCGGTCACCACAGTGGTTTAACATATCATTGTTGCTCGAACACCCGCAGGCTGTCTGGTCGATTGTGTACATGGCAATCTTTGGATCGATGATTGCCTACACCGCATACCAAGTTGCGCAATCTCCTCGGCGCAACCGAAACCAGTATTTTTTCTTACCTTACGCCGATCATCGCCGTTCCGCTCTCGGTCATCGTGTTACACGAATCGTTAACAGGCATGATGATTCTTACCATGAGTGGAATTTTGGGAGGCGTGGCAGTAGCAGAGATCGGAAAGATGAGGAAGAGATAGCAAAATTATTTTGATATGGAAATATTTCGGAGCAAGAAAAAAAGAATCGCATAATGTATCACTCCAAGCATACTGAACTGAGCTCTAGATTCTGGAACTGCGTATATCGCAATTCCAAACGCTACAATATCCAATGCAGTCACTGCAGTAGCAAGTATCTTCTTTCTACCGTTCATTCCTTTTTCTGAAGAAACCAATCCATATGTTATTGTAGGAGAAAGAACTGCAATAGCCATTAACAAATTAAAAATAACTTCAGGTGAAGGCATTTCAAAATTATATTCATTGGCAAGAGTTTTAACTTTTGAAAGGAGTTCTCTCCAGATGTTTGGGGAACTTATTGCCTCCTGAATCGATTGAATAACTGGTTCAATCGCTGATTCGATCATTTGTTGAGGGGCTTCGGTTAGAACTGCATCCAAATTTTCTTTCATGCGCCATATTGTATCGAGAAAGAAAGAGTTGTCAATCAGAGGTAGGAAACAATGCTACTATCCACCAAAATCTGGAAAATCTGTTGGCGATTTAGGTTCAGATGTCATGGCTGCAAATATTGCAGCAGCTACTATTGCACCCAAATGGACTCCACCAAGTATAAGAAAAAGGTCAGTGTACTCTGGAAATTGGTGAATTGCTCCTCCTATTGCAACAGCCGCGAAAAGGTCAAGCGAGCCTGCAAGTAATATCGCAGATTTCTTTAGTTCATCGATGCTAAACGCCGCATAATGAGTTGCGAGTACGATAGAAAACCATATAAGCACTGCTACAATTACGACATCATTTGAAACTTCGGGCATTGCAAGATTATTTTCCTCGACGAGAACTTGTATTTTTTCCAATATCGCCTTCTGAACAACCTCATCTGGAACAGTTTGTATGTCATCAACCATGCGCGATATTGTATCAAAGGTATGTAAATCGTCAATCAGAAGATTATAGGCTTCTTCCCCCTTCTCGCTTGCAAATATCCCTTTCTACGATACAATAGAACCCTATGAAAACAACCATTCATCCGAAGTGGAATCACACAACTCCCGTCACCTGCAGTTGTGGGAACACCTTCCAAACAGGCTCAACGTTAGACGAAATTCGCGTTGATGTGTGTTCAGCATGTCATCCTTTCTATACGGGAACAATGAAGTTTGTCGATCTTCAAGGTCGTGTTGACAGATTTATCACAAAACGAAAAGCTGCCTCGGGATACACGGCATCCGTGAAAAACAAGAAAAAAGACTCAAAACAGCCAAAAGATATGCAATCACTTAAAGAACTCCTCGCAGAAGAAAAGAAAACAGCAAAAAACTAGCTAAAGGCTCGCCATGAATGAACTTCAGGGGCAACTGCTCGAGCTTGATCGACGTATCCAAGAAGCACGTGAACTTGTGCGTGTGGATCCTTCTCTTTCCCAACTTGTTGACGAAGAAATCGTATCACTTGAGGAACAAAAAAAGATTCTTCAGCAGGCGTTGGCGTCCATTGGACAGGATCATCAAAAAACAGATTTGTCTTCTCCTTCTTTTCACAACTGTACCATCGAGGTTCGCCCCGGTGTTGGCGGTGAAGAAGCAAAGATTTGGGGAAATGACCTGTTGCGGATGTACGCTCGATACGCAGAACAAAAAAACTGGAAACAGCTATTAATTGACGACGGCGTGTTAAAGATTGTTGGTCGGAATGCGTACGAACATCTGAAATATGAATCAGGAGTTCACCGTGTGCAACGCGTGCCCGAAACCGAGGCGCAGGGGCGTGTACACACCTCAACCGCCTCTCTTGTCGTTCTTCCGGAGATTCCGAAAACGCTCATCGAGATCCGCGAAGATGAGTGTATCTGGGAGTTCACACGTGCAGGAGGTCATGGAGGTCAAAACGTGAACAAGGTAAGCAGCGCCGCCCGCCTCACCCATCGCCCCACCGGAATTGTCGTTGAATCTCGTCAAGAAAGACATCAAGAACGAAATCGTGAGCTTGCGCTTGAGCTCTTGCGCGCCCAGTTATGGGATATTGAAGAAGAAAAACGGCATAAAGCCACAGGTGAACTACGTTCCGTTATTGGTCGTGCGATGCGTGCGGAAAAGATTCGAACCTTCAACTATCCACAAAATCGAGTTACCGATCACCGCATCCACCAATCGTGGTACGCACTTGAATCGATTCTTGCGGGAAATCTTGAAGAAGTTCTCGTCACATGCGCAGAAAAACTCACTTCGGGTGTTGTGGAGATCGAAAAAACTGAAGACGACGAATAACCAAAAGATTATCGCTCAAGCACCGAGCGTAAAACATATCCATACAGTTGATCGTCGATCACCACAGGAATCACCACTTCTTTTCCCGTCAAGTGATAGGTCACATCTTCCCAGATAGACTTCTTATCTTGTGACAGAAAATAATCATACATTGGCGAGCGCTCGTTTGAATATCGCGAAAAAGACACATATGAACTCGAACTTAGCGCTTGGGGTTCCTGATAATCACCGGATGCAGTAAGAGTGTCGACCATATCGTTTTGTACACGCATATACATCGTTGAGGAAGAATCCTTAAGTTGATCAACATGAAGGTCGGAAAGTTGTTGCGTCGCATATAGACACTTCTGTGAAGGATAGTACGAACATTCATCTTTTGCGCATTCCTGCTGCGCCATGTACAAACACGCATCCATTGTTCTTGTGAACAGCTCTTTCCATTTTTCTGGATATCGACTCACATGATCCTGTAATTCAGATTCGTATTTCGCGATAACCTGTTGTTTTCGATGTTGATTGTACAGATATGCACCATAAAAACTCGTCCCTACAACAAAAATCATAAATAGTGTTGCACCCACCGCTTTCTTCAACGAAAGAGCGTCTTCTTGCATGTCAATCATGGCGCGACCCCCTCTCTCGTTGTTCGATGATTTTTTCTAACAAAAATCCCATACGAGAAAGATTGAGCATAATGTTAATCAGTGTTCCTGCAATGATAATCAACAGCATTGAGATCGCAATAAATCCTAGGATTTTTTCCATAAACGGCGGGAAAAGGTCCCATGAAAAAATCAAGTTGGCGAACATTAAAATCGTGCCCAAGGTTAAAACGGTCACAAGTAACACAACCATGGAACTTGTTATTTGTTCGAGAAGTTTTTTGCTCATTGTGTGGCCTCCTGATTCGATTGTAGCACAACCGTTTTTGTTATTTTTTCCTCATCTCTCCACAGCAACACCTCGATCGTCTCTCCAACCTTTTTCGTCGAGATAATCTCGGCCAACGATGCACCCATTGACGAAATTTCTTGATTATCAACGCGCATAAGAATATCCCCAACGCGAATGTCAGCTTGTTGCGCGCTTCCTCCAGAAATAACGTTGACAATGTACGCACCTTCTGGCAAATCGTTGAGAATCGCAGTTTCTCGAGGAATAATTCTGTATTGAACACCAAAATATGGTCGCTCAAACTCGCCCGTTTTGAAAAAGATATCCAGCGACTGTTTTACTACGTTGATTGGAATCGCGAATGCAATGTTCTGCCCCTGAACCGAAACCGCGGTGTTCACCCCAATCACTTTCCCTTGGCTATTCAACAGCGGACCACCCGAGTTCCCTGGGTTGATCGCGGTATCAGTTTGGATAACATCATCAAGTTCTTCTGCAAAACCTCCATACTGATCCCCCGCCTCAATTCCTCGCCCCAACCCGCTCACCACCCCCGTGGTCACCGTCTGGCGAAACTCGCCGAGCGCCGTGCCAATCGCAATAACGAACTGTCCAACATCCAGTTGATCGGAATCACCAAGTGACATTGGAATAACTTCCGCATCAATCTTCAAAATCGCAAGATCATTCGATGGATCGCGATAGATTTTCTTCACTTCAAACTCCGAGTCGTCCGAAAGGATCACCTTATATTGTGCTGATCGATCACTCACCACATGTTTGTTGGTCACAATAAGTCCATTTTTGTCGATCACGAATCCCGAGCCAATATCTCGTTTGATCGTTTCGATCTCAACCGTGTCGGGCGTTTGGAATCCACCAAATGGATTAAGGAAAAAATTCCCCAGTTTTTGCTGTTGTTTCACAATCGAAATTGTGACAACGGAAGGCTTGCTCTGCTTCACCACATTGATAACAACGGACTCCTCTTTCACAATCTCTTGCGTTGATTGTACATCGGACGACCGGGTGTTTGACAAACCATATCGATCCATAAAAAAGTCAACAGGTTTTAACACAAAAACACGATCCGCGATCGCGCCACCCACCGCAGAAAACAACACACCAAGAAAAATTAAACTGAGAAGAAAATACTTTTTTCCACGAATAATCATCATATATTACAACGATTTTACTATTTCTTCGATTGCTTTTTCTAGTACTTCATTCACCTCGGTGGTTGCAGAATCATCTGTTGCAGATACGGTTGGCTCGATTCCCTTTTCGTGAATCCAGTCACCTTGGGGAAGCAACCATTTCGCAATGGTGACATGAAGACCCGCACCCGCTGGCAACCCGTCGATCGCCTCTTGAACGGTCCCTTTTCCAAATGATTTTTCACCAACAAGCGTTGTTCCTTTGCGATCACGCAACGCACCAGACATAATTTCAGCAGCCGACGCAGTCCCCCCGTTGATCAGAACCACGAGCGGATAGTTGGAAAGCCTCGCTCGACGTGAAACGGTGTACTCTTGTCGAGAATCTCTACCCTGTTGGATCACGACAATCCCATCTGAAATAAAATCACTTGAATAATCGATTGCACCTTGCAGATAGCCACCCGAGTTGTTTTGCAAATCGAGAATAATTCCAGAAACGCTGGGCTCAGCGAGGATTTTTTGCACCGCTTGATCCCACTCCAAATCGGTGCGATCGCCGAATTTTGAAAGGATAAGATGTGCAAATTTTTTCCCATCACGTTCGATAAATGTAATCTCAACCGAAGGAACAAGAATTGTATCGCGTTGCAACACAACATCGCGCGGTCGCTCCCCTGCCCGTAAAAGGGTGAGCGTTACACTTGTGCCTTTTTTTCCTCGAATGAGTCGAACCGCTTCGGGCAATGAAATGTCCGCGGTATCTTGTTCAATGTTTTTTGCTTCATCTTTGATTTTGAGGATGTACTCCCCCGCGACCACTCCCGCCTTATCCGCTGGCGTGCCTTTAAGAGGGGACATCACCGCAAGTGTGCTGTCTTTAAATCCAAGTTGAATCCCCACTCCATCAAATGACCCCTGCAAATCTTCCACACTGGCCTGTTGATCTTCTGGAGGAAGATACACCGTATATGGATCACCTAGAGCGCTTGTCATTCCTTCAATCGCACCATACACCATTTTTTGTGCGTCGAGTTTTTCTGGATCAACATAGGAACTTTCGAGGCGACTCCACACGTCCCAAAATTGGGCAAAATCAATTTTTCGATACTCCTCTGGAACTGCGTAGTTGTACACACGATTCAACTGGGGATACCGTGATATAAAAGTCTTTACCGAGTCGCTTTGCAGTTTCATGCCATAACGTGATCCAAAAACAAACCCCACGAGAAGTAATAAAACTCCAACGACAATATTTGTAACAAAACGAAAATATGTACGTGAATGCATCTCTCGAGTGTACTATACCATTGTTGTGAATGGCAACAGACCAATCTGTCGCGCACGCTTGATTTCACGCGTGGCCAGACGTTGCTGTTTTGCGGTGAGACCTGTACGGGAGCGTGGAATGATACTTCCACTCTCGGTCATCATGCGTTTCAGCGTTTCTGGAAATTTATAATCAATAACCAGATCTTTTGCATTTGCAATCACTTCATTTCTTCTATCATCGCGAAAATTTCTCATCGTATCTCCTTATTTTTATATTCTATTAAAATGGAATGTCATCACTGACATCCTCTGCAACCGGAGCCTCCTCAGCACTTGAAGCGTCATCGGCAACGTCTGCTTTTTTTGATTTTTTTGCTACTGGCTTTGAAGAAGTGTCGTCGTTTGTATATGAAGTCGACGCGCCTTCTCCATCCCCACCTCTCCCCGCACTATCAAGCAGGATCATGTTGTCCATCACAATCTCTGTGGTTTGACGCTTCTGACCGTCTTGCGTTGTCCAGTCACGTGTTTGCAAACGACCCTCGAGATAGATTTTTCTTCCCTTTTTCAACAATTGTGAACAGATTTCGGCGAGTTTTGACCAAGCAACGACTTTATGAAACTCTGTTTCTTCGTTTTTTTCACCAGCGTCATTTGTCCACGAACGATTGGTTGCGACACCAATTTGACACACCGCTGTGCCCTGTGGCGTATATCGCAACTCGGGATCTCTTGTGAGATTCCCAATGATTTGAACTTTATTTAATGAGCGTGAAGACATGCTTCCTCCATTCCTACTTCGATTACTTCTTAGAATTATCATCCTCTTTTCTTACAACAAGGTTACGAAGAACACCATTGCTCAAAAGCACTTCATGCTCAACTGTTTGGGCAACCTCGCACGGAAGTTCAAGAATATAGAACTGAAATACTGCTTCATCGCGTTTTTTAATCTTGTAGGAAAGGAGTTTGCGACCCCAATCTTGCTTTTCGACAATCTTCCCCTTGTTTGAGGTAACAACTTTTTCGACCGCGTCTTGAGAAAGTTGAAGATCTGCAGACGACAAATCTGGAGAAAAAAGAACCGTCATTTCGTACATGCACACACGCATTTTTTCCTTTCTAGCTCGCTGTGTTCTGGACTCTCAACATCAGTTGAGATGCAAGCTACCGAATATTGGAGGTACTATACCAGAAAAAGGTTGAGATGACAAGAAAAATTCGATGGACCCAATCAGAATGATAAAAACCTACGAACCAATCAGAAACTCAACAACATCTCCATCCTGCATTACGTAGTCGCGACCCTCTTGACGCATCTTCCCCTGCTCACGCGCGCCCTTCCACCCTCCGCACGCAATGAAATCTTCGAGTGAGGCAATGTTTGCGCGAATGAACTTTTTCATAAAATCCGTGTGAATCGCACCCGAAGCCTCAACCGCCGTCGCTCCGACAGCGATCGTCCACGCGCGAACCTCTTTTTCGCCAGCAGTGAGGAATGACTGTAACTGAAGCGTCTGATACGCGAGTCGAATGAGGCGCTCAAGACCACCCTCTTTCAACCCCAATGCAGATAAATATTCTTTTTGTTCTTGTTCTGATAGTCCTGCGAGTTCACTTTCGATCTTGGCAGAGATCAACAAACAGTTTTCGGGTGACACGCCGAGCTCTTGCGCATATTTTGCAACCAGCACGCTTTCATCCTCAAAAACCGTTTCATCCACATTTAGAATGTACATTATTGGTTTTGCGGTCAAAAGTTGAAGATCGCGCACCGCCTCACGCTCCTCATCGCTCGAAAGAATTGTTCGCGCGCTAATTCCACTGTTCAAACCGTATCGCAATTTCTCGATCACTCCCCAGCGCAGAAGCACCGATTTTTCAGACGCGCCTTTTGGTTGTTTTTGTTTTTCAATTGTTGCCATGTCGGCAAGCTGAAGTTCTGTTTCGATCACGATCGCGTCATCTTTCGGAGAAACCGCTCCCGCACGAATAATGTCTTCGTCAGAAAACGCGCGCAACACGTGCGCAATCACCGCCACCTCGCGAATATGCGACAAAAACTGATTTCCCAACCCCTCCCCCTGCGACGCACCCTTTACCAATCCCGCAATGTCGACAAAAGACACGGTAGCGGGAACGAGTGGCGGAAGAACGCCCTTGGATTCGGTTGTCGCGATCACGTGCGCCAGTTGATCGAGGCGCGGGTCGGGCACGGGCACAATTCCCACATTCGGCTCGATAGTCGCAAACGGATAGTTCGCGGAAAGCGCCACCTGCTTTTTCAACAAAGCGTTGAACAGGGTTGATTTCCCAACATTTGGAAGACCGACAATTCCGACAGAGAGTGATGACATGATGTGAATTGTATCATTGATTATTGAGCATCAGGTATTTTGAGATATAATCGGTTGAATATATGAATACGAAAGAAAATGGAGATGGGTATCAGAAACTCTCAAAGGAAGATCACTTTTTTTTAAATCAATTGGGACTGACATTGACACCTGAGGAAAAAGCAAGGATTTATGTACAGATGAGACTGAAATATGCGAATAATCCAGTCGCACTGCAACAAATCGATGCATATGATGGCAATTCTGAATTTTATAAAATATTGAGAAAGTGTCGAGTCGCCGAAAAAAAGGGTGATATAAAAACAGCGGACGAACTGTACGCACAGCTTAAAAAAAACTATCCCGATCTAAAGTGATACCTTTTTTAATCCCACACCCCACTCATATAACTTGTCGACAAAACATACGGCGACTGAACGAGCTCGCCCGTGTTTGTGTGATCAAAAAGTGAAAACTTCGCACCAGGTGCGTGTTTTTTGACAAACATCAACGCAATTGCCAAAGAATTAGGACTATCAACGTGTTCGTTTCCATAGGTCAAAACAGTATCGACGTTTTTTTCGTGCATCGCGCGGAGTGATTCGGCATCCATTTGTATCGTATCCGATGCGCGAAGATAATGAGAAAAGTCCGTCGCAACAATGACCAGCGTGTCGGCAGGAATCACATCAGCAAACTTTTCCAGTTCATCGCGAGAAGTGTACCCGCTCACAAGAATGGTCACAATTTTTATGTCGGGCAAATACTGCGCCACATATGGAACACTGCTGGAAACAGCATGATCTTTTTGAAGTGTTTGATCATCGTTTGAAATCTCCACAGCATCGCGCAAGTGCGCAAGCAAAGCAAGATCAGGGCGAACATCCCCAATCGCTGTTTGCCATGTTTTTTCGGTGGTAATAAATGAAGAAGATCCAACTTCGTCATGATTTGGTCCGAGAATCAACACGGATCGCGTCTCCCCAACTTGATCGACGCGGGAAATCGATGCAAAAAAGTTTGCAATCAAGGCTTGCGCAGAAATATAGTCGTGCGGAAGTACGCCTGCAATCACCTGATTTTGAACTGGATTAATCTTCGCTCGCGCAACGCTTTCGCGAAAAAGCTTCTCTTCATATCGCAACACTGAAAGTTTTTCTTCTTGATTTGATTTTTGTTGTGCATAAAAACGAAACCAAACCGCACGAGCAGAGAAAATTAAAAATAAAAGTCCTGCGAGCAAAAAAAACACGCGAAACTTTTTTCGAACATCACCCACGGCGTCGTTTTTTCCATACAAACACGAGCGCGGGAACGCCGAGAATGAATGCAGTGATCAACAATGATTTCTTCAGATCGATTGCCTTCACTTGTCGTTGAACTTTTTCAGTCGCCGATTCTGGTTTTTTCTCAGCAACAGTTGTGATTATCACTTCTTCACCATTGGTTTGCGCAAACAATTCAGGCGCGTACATCAATGAAAGCTCCGCGGGAGGCGCAAAAAATGTCCCCGCACTCACCACGCGCGCTCGATACGAATAGGTTTGCGACTTTCCTCCAATGAAGTACAAGGAAAACTCCACACCATCATCGTGATGCGTTTGATTTGATAATCGATAGTTTCGATACGATGAATATGACGCGTTTTGTTCATTTTTCAATGATTCATTGATCGGTACCATTCCTGCTGGCAAATAGTCTCGCAACACCGCGTATCGATATTCGGAAGCGTCACCCTTGTTCGATTTTGTTGAGACGGTTAGGTTAATTGTCACCTCATCCCCAACCGCCGGCGTGTACTCCACTCCTTTTTCGCTCACGTATTCACGAGTGACCTCGAGCCCATTTGAACGTGCTTCGCTCGATCGGGCCTCGGAAAAAGCCGACTGTTCGTAGTAGCTATACAGCTTATTCGAAGAATCGGATTGCGTTGCATCGGTTTGTTTCGATGAAACCGAAAGTGATTCGGGGAAATCAGCGTCATCACCACTCCAAGAAAATTGATGTGCAACCGACGGCGATGAAAACGAGTATGTTTTTGCATTTTCTCCGAGAGAAACCGTTGCGGAAAATGGCGAAAAGGATTCTTGCATTTCTGTGGAAAACTGCGCAATTGTTTTCAAAACCTGAGCAGTTGCGAAGGTATTGCTCCAGTAGGCGTGTGTACGAGATTGAGCAAGCGCGCGAATGGCCGAGGCCTGTTGTGTTTCACCCACACCTGCTTCCATGAGCGCGCGAACCGCGAGCGCGGTAGAGGCATCAGAAGATCCAAAATGCAGATCGCTTCCAGAACTCCAAGTAAATCTTCCTGTAGATTCCTCTCGCGCAATCGAAAGTAAATAGTTTGCGCCGTTCTTTTCGGGATCTGTTTCACCCTGGCGAATGTTCGAGATCACAGTCAGCGCAATGAGATCAGATGATAATGGCTTCATATCCTCAACAGAAATCTTTTCTGCTGGCAATTTGAGCAGTGATTGTGTATACGCGCGCAACACTCTTCCCTCTGGGCTCACCTTTGTATCATTTGTCGCAAACCGTTTTATGTTTTCCAGTGTGCTCGATTGAACGTCCGCACCAAGTTGATCAGCAAGAACGAGATGCTCTGCTACATACGCCGTAAGGAATGGTTCAGAAGTTGTGCCCTGATACCAACTCCACCCTCCATCGTAATTCTGCTTTTTCTCAAGCAGTGTCACCCCTGTTTGAATCATTTCGTCGAGATCCTTCTCGCGAACAACCTCACCAAATAATGTTTGGTGTTGTTTTGCAACCAACGCAGGAACAAAACGGCTCGTAATTTGCTCCATACATCCATACGGATATTCAATCAAATAATCAAACGAGCTCACTAACGAGGATGTGAGTGAAGCGGATAGATCAAGCTTGAGCGTTGTTCTGCTATTTTTCTCAGAATCTTGCAGTTGCGTTTGAAACGCGGAATCGCCAGTTCCCCACAATACGCGTTTTGTATAAAAACCGGACAAATCAGTTTTCAACGGAAGAATAATGCGATCATATGTTTGATCATTTGAGTTCGCGTTTACACCCAATTCTTTGGTTGCGGAAAAAGAAAGTTTCGCCTGCTCGACCATCTCCTCCACTTTTACCGTCCAAAAGATTTCCTTTCGACCCCCCGCTTGAATAGAAAAAGGTTGGGTCGCAGACTCGATCGAAAATGCTTTCTTTGATGTACCCTTTGCACTTTCTTCCTGCAGAGTGATAAATCCAGAAATATCGTTGTCCGTGTGATTTTGAACATACGCGGAAATCTGCGCGGTATCACCTTTTCGAAGCAGGTTTGGCAAGATCGGACGCACAACAACCGCCTTCGTTACTCGCACCTCCTCATATGACTCACCCACCGCTGTCTGGGTCGTAGCACCAATTCCAGAAATCACCCAAGTTGTAAGGTTGTCTGGAAGTAAAACCGAGATCGATGCTCGACCAGAATCATCCGTTCGCACCGCGGGATTCCAATATGCGACATCTTTAAAAACCTCGCGCGCACCATCACCTTTTTGGTTATGCACCCAAAAGCCATTCGCAAAAAACGTTTGCTCTTTCGCCACAGACAGGTTATATACCGTTTGCGGTTTTTTCAACCACTCAATCGAACGAACCTCAACTTCCGACCCATCCTCCGCAGTCAACATATCGCCAATTTGCATGTAGGTTGCCTCTTGCCACAGATCATTCACGCGAAGCACATGTTCTGGAGTAAGCGAAAGCGTGCCATTAATAACAAACACACCATCAACCTCAACTTTATGTGTGCCATTCACTTTTGCTTTGATCGTTTTTCCAAACTCGTTTCGTGTCAAAATGGTATCGCCCGATCGAATATTTTGAATTACTTTTGTTGATCCGTCAGCCATTCGAACTTGCGTATCGGCGACAAAACATCCGCCACCTCGCTCTGCACCGTATGATCCAAGATTCTCCATTGAATGTCGTTGGATGGTATCCAAATATCGCTTTCTCCAAAAACGTTCGAAGATGGTGTCATACCTATTCGAGCTTGCGAGTTGAAAAAGCGCTTTGTCGACAAACCACACCGCCGTTTCGGCAGAAACTGGATTCCCTTTTCCATCGGTTGTCGAAACTTGAATTGTTGCGGTTTCACCGGGCCCATACACCTCTTTGTCCGGAGTGAGTTTGACAATCATGTTTTTCGTTTCGGTTGAAACAAGAATTTCTTGTGTTGAATCAATCAACGTATCTTGATTCAGTCGCACTGCACGCGCATAAATATTCGGAGCATCATCTTCCAGAATTTGCTCTTGAATCTCTGCTTGACCATTTTCAATTGTCACCACGCGCCATCGAGAAACACGACCGCGTTCATACGACAAAAGCATTTGATGTGTTTGCGTTTTTTCGTCACTTGTGATCAATATATTTGCAGTTTCACCTACCTCATATTTTTCTTTATCAAGCGAAATTTGAACAGACGGCGGTGTGTACTCGTACATACTCGCATATGAATTTCTTGAAACGTGGAGTGAAAATTCTTGTGAAGCGATGTTCTGTTTTTTATCTTCATATGAAACCTGAATCTTATAGTTCCCTTCTTTTTCTGTTGGAACTGATACAGAAAACACCCCCTGAGCATCGGCATAGACTGTCTGTTTTTCGTAGGATTCTTTATCTTGCTCATATATGGTGCGGGTACTATCTGGACTTGGTTTAGAAATCCAAGATGTTCGTTCCATTGTTATCTCAACGGGCGTATCTTGAACGGAATCGCTTCGTAATGGGTGAAGTTGAAATGTGAGCGTGGTAGGTGCATTTTTTTGTACGACCCAGACATGATCGGTTCGTTCGAGCACAAATGAAGATGCAAGCATGAACGCATTCACCGCATCAGAGGTCATGTTTCCAGAGGAATCTTTGTACGAAACGGTTGCCGTAACAAGACTATGATGTCGCATATCGGAGTAAGCGGTTGTGTCAAGCTCAATCACACCGTTTCCGTTTTTATCAAGTAGCACCTCCCCCTCTTTCAACGTCTTATCATCCCATCCGTAGTATCGATAAAGATCGGGATTCTGTGTTCCAGAAAGATGAGAAATGTACCCCAAATCTGAAGCTTTCACAGTGTATGCAACATTCACATCAGCAAGAGGTTCTCCAGAAAAATACGATCCTTTTACTGAAAAAAGAACAGGTTCACCTTTAACAAAGGTGTCGGTTTTTCGAGAAATCTCGACAAGATATTCAGGCTTACGATACGCCGCCACCGTAAACGATGCAGATGTTGATTCTCCATTCACCAACAATTGAAGATAAAAATATTCTGTATCAATCTCTGTTGGCAACACGAATGATCCATCAATAGATCCTGTTGGTGAAAGTGAGATTTTTTGTGTTTCGATTGCATCTTCTTCTCCATATCCATCTTGCAATGTGACCGTCGCAACTCCAGATGGAATCGTGTACCGCGCATCATCATCATTTCGAACAAACGCCTTGAAATATACCTTATCGCCAGGTTGGTAAATTGGGCGATCGGTAAAGAAATAAAATTTTGAAGCGTTGTCATAGTCCTCAAACGCGTTGTAGTTCCAAGAATTCAATGAGCTTAACTGCAATGGAAGCAATGCAACGCGACCCGCACTTCGCACAAGTGCAATATCAGCATCAGCGTGAATTGGAGTTGTTGCAACACCATCAGTATTCACCGTCGCGGAAGAAATTTCACGATACGTATTTTGTAATGCGTACACGGACAACGACGCATCTTGTATCGACATTCCTGTGTTTAAATCTTGCGCCCAAATAACAAACTCCCCCTTCCCCTCTTTTGCAATCACACCGAGCGAGGTACGAAGAACAATCGCCTGTGCGTGAGACGCGTCCTTTTGCGCTTCCACATCAACAAGATACATTCCTTCTTTTTCAAGAGGAAGCGAAACTACCGCCTGATCTTCGCGATTGGAGTTCCAAGAAAACTCGGAGAATTGAAACGACGCGAGCTGTTCTTTCCCCGTTGTGTTCAGTTCACGAGAAGTTTGCACTTGTTTTCCATTTTCTGTTTCTTTGTATCGTAAAAACTCAAGAAGATCACGTTCAGAAATCGCGAACACAGAAATTCTTACATCAGAATCAAGAACGAGTTTTCCTTTTATTTTCACTTCAGAAGGATCCGATGGTGCTAGACTAAACACTCCTCCACCCACACCATCCGCAGATGATTTTGAGATCGAAAGCCACGGACTAGGCGCTTTTGGTTGCTCGGCACTTGGATTCGGGACAGAGTACGAATTATTTTCAGAATCTTCACTCTCGTTGGGTGTTTGTGTTGGCGGGATGAAAAAAAGAACAATCAATCCAACTGAAAACAAGAGAAGAAACTTCCACGATCGAGGAGTAAATAACGCGTGAATTGAAGAAAAGAATCTACGAAAACTCTGCATCTTACAATTCTATACCCTACGATTCGGTTTCAATAGATATCGATTTGCAACATCCTCAACAACCCACCCCTGTTCTAACAGTTGCGCGCGCAAGCGATCAGCCAACTCAAAATTCCGCTGAACGCGCGCCTGCTGGCGCGCTTCCGCCAACGCGCGGACATCCTCAGGAATAGATTGCTCTACCTGTTTTTGCGCGTGTTGTTGTAGTTCTTTTCGCTTTTTTGCATATGCAACACAATCCAGTCCAAGAACCTCATTAAAATCGCGAATCAAATCGAATTTATCCATCGAAGGAATGTTGCTCTTCGCAACTTCCCACAGCACCGCAAGCGCTTCTGCAGAATGAAGATCATGGAATAACGCCTCCTCAAACCGCGAGCGATACAAATCAATCTGCGCGAGTTTTTCCTCCGAAAGATCTGATCGTGATGTATCTGATTCCCAATGTAAAATCAAGTCCGCGAGCCGATCCAGCGACGCTTGCGCACCGCGCAACGCTTCCCATGTAAAATTCTGCTCATCGCGATAATGCGACCCTAAGAATAACAACCGCAACGCCTCAGGAGAAAATCCCTTCGCGATCACGTCATCGATGGTGTAAAAATTTCCCAAAGACTTACTCATCTTTTGATTATCAACGCGCAAAAAATTGTGATGCACCCAATACTTCACAAACGGAGATTTCCCCGTTGCGCATTCGCTTTGCACAATCTCGTTTGTGTGATGCACGGCGACATGATCGATTCCACCCGTGTGAATCTCAAATTGATCTCCCAAATACTTCGAACTCATCGCTGAACATTCGATATGCCACCCAGGAAATCCTTTCCCCCAAGGCGACTCCCACTCCATTTGCCGCGATTGATCTTTTGGAGAAAACTTCCACAATGCAAAATCGTCTGCGTGTTTTTTTCCAACCGTTTCTTCAATGCGTTGCACTACCTCACGATCCGCCGAAGAACCAGAAAGTGCATAATATCGAGAAAAAGTTGAGGTATCAAAATACACTCCATCCTCAATCACATACGTGTGTCCATTTTTTTCGAGCTTCTGAATCATCTCGATTTGTTCGGAAATATGATCGGTTGCACGGCAAGAAACGTCGGGGCGTTGCACATGAACTGCATCCAACGATTTCCAAAAAAACGCTTCAAACTCGTGCGCAAGATCCCACACACTTTTTTGATATTTCCGCGCGCCTTTTTCCATCTTGTCTTCACCGTCATCCGCATCAGAAACGAGGTGTCCGACGTCTGTGATATTCATTACATGCGTCACTTGAAAACCCGCCCGCTTTAAAATCCGAACCAAAAGATCATCAAACACATATTTTCGAAGATGACCAATGTGTGTAAAGTCGTACACGGTTGGACCACAGGTGTAGATCCCCAGTTTTGGCGGCGAAATCGCGACAACTTCTTCCAATTGATGTGAAAATGAATTGTACAGGGTCATGCTCACCCCGCTCCCCAAGCCCCAGATTTTTCTTTATTCTGTTGCGCTTGCACCAGTTTTGCACCAAAATCCGCACGCTTCTGATGATCAAGTTGCTGAATCTGCATTTTCTTTTGTTGATCCGCAAGTGCGAGTTTTTGTTTTCGTTCTTGCTCGGCAACGGCTTTCTGTTGTTGAAACTGCGCCTGAGAAGCTTGCATACGCTGTCGTTGTGCAACTATTTGTTGTTGACGTTTCGCTTGATCTTGTTTTTGCAGTTGTTCAAGTTGCGCCTGTTGCATCATTTTTTGCTGATCACTCATGCCACCGCCACCTTGCTCAAGGTTCTTCATCCCCTGTTCCGCACCGCCTGCGCCACCACCAGGACCCGCTTTTCCACCAAGCAACTCCTCCAAAATATCCAGAGGATTCACCGAACCCGCCGCCTTCCCAGCCTGTTGAACGGCTTGCTTCCCAACACCACCAAGTTGCGATGTCACATCGCCAGCAATTTGTTTTAGATCATCACCAAGTCCCATAGGCACAAGTATAACAGAGAAAAAATTACTCTGTCATTCCTCAATTTCTTCAACAACTTTTTTGAGTCGCGAAATTCGCGGACGCGCAATTTTTTTACGACGTGCCACCGCCGACTCCACTTTTTCGAAGACACGATAAAACGACTGATACAAATTCTGACCCATCTCCTTGAACGCCACACGCTTATGTTGCACATCCGCAACCAGCTCGACCACCACCTCGCTGGTTGAAGATTTTTTGCGTTGCGCGCGCGACACGATCACTTCTATTCGTTGCATCGATGATTGAGATATCTTCTGCAATTTTTCCAGTTTTGTAATTACAAATGCTTTGACTGCATCGGGAATCGCGTGCTTTTTCGAAACAAATTGAACCTGCATTCATTTCCTTTCGCTACGCAATGAGTACGTCGACTGCCCGCGCACAAAAAAACACCCGCGGAAAGGTGTTAAAAAGTATGATGAATACACATCACCCTCGGTTATACAAGATTTATTGACAGAGTGCAAGGTGGGCGTACTCTTTGAAACGGCTCCTACTCCCCCATCTTCCTTCGCCCCTCGAGGGCACGACTTAAAGTCAGGCCGTCGGCATACTCAATATCCGCGCCAATCGGAAGTCCGTGACCAATACGACTCACGGTACCGCGAAAATCCTTTTGCAAAAGCAACTGTTGAATGTACAACGCCGTCGACTCACCTTCCATGGTTGGATTTGTGGCAATAATGATTTCATCAATACCTTCAAGCCGTTTTGAGATATCCAAAAGATACAACTGCTCGGGACCAATGTTGTTTAGTGGCGCAATTGCTCCATGCAACACGTGATATACCCCATGAAAACTCCCCGCGCGTTCAATCGCGAGCGCGTCGAGTGGTTGCTCCACAACGCACATCTGCGTTTGATCGCGTGATTCATCAGCACAAATGGAACACAGCGTGGATTCGCTCACCAAATGGCACTGCTCACACAACACCACACGCGTTTTCATCTCGATCAGCGCATCCGCAAATCCGCGGATCACCGGCTCCGGAACGTGAAGTAAATAAAACACAATGCGTTGCGCGGACTTTGGGCCAATTCCCGGCAGACGCTCAAACTGCTCGATTAATGTTTGTAATGGTTTTGGAAGTCGTAGCATGCGCGATTTCTACTCTGATTTTTCGTCTGAGTTTTCAATAAACAGGTGTTCAAGAAATTCCTTGAGTGCATCAATTGAGGTTACGTGAAACACTTGTGCGCCCGCCATTTTCGCAGCCTCCACACGTTCGATGGAATCATCGACAAACACCAAATCACCCGTTTGAACATTCAGATCACTTGCAATCCACCGATATGCTTCGGGATCGTTTTTGAGATATCCAATGTCTGTGGATTCGTACACTTTGTCAAAAAGCTCGGTTACCGTTTCATATACGTTCGCGAGTTGATAGTTCGTTCCCTCGGTGAAAAGAAAGATTTCATGATGATCCGCGATTTTTTGGTACAGCTCAACGAGATCCGCACGCAACGCGCCCGCACCCATATCAAAAATGACGCCATTAAAATCCGAGATCAGTTTCAACTGAATGTTTTTTGCCATATTAAAACCTCAATCTCTTACGCGAACAAGTTATTCTTGTCCGCCACCCATAAGACCCGCGAGACCACCACTCATTTCTTGAAGTTTTTTCGCAGCGAGTTCTTGAGATTTTTTAATTGCTTTGTTCAATATATTGACCGCATCTTCGCTTGAAATCCCTTGAACAGAAAAATGTTTGATTTTTTGATCTCCTGAGATCACAACGCGAATGTCACCTTCTTCAACAACAATTTCCTCACCGGAGAGTTGCTGTTGCATCTTCATCGCTTGCTGTCGCAGTTGATTCAAATCTCCGAGTTTGTTAAATAAATTAGCCATACTCCTCCTTATAAACCTTCTACAATGAATTGGCAGACTTATGCGAGTATATCATACGAATATCTCTTCCGCCGATGTAACGAGGTCTGAGTTTTGTTCAACCGTCGGTGACGTTTCAACTGATTTTTCGCGCATTTTTTCAATGATTTCAACGCGGACTTGAAATCGATCGAGCTGAAAAAGATCGCACAGGGTTTTCTCAAGTAACGACCGATGTTTTTCTGTTTCGATTTGTTCTTTATGAAATGCATAGAACGATGCTAGAAAGCACGTGCCATCTTCCACACGGTCAACCTTGGTTGACCGCAGTAATCCCTCGAGCGTGCTGTTCGACGCTTTAATGATTTTCATAATCTCTTTCCAGCGTAGTTGAATCTCTGCGGTAACAGGATAGTTTTGTTCTTTTTCAACAACCGGTGGTTTTACGGGTCGCTCAACAGTTTTTTCTACAGGAACTTTTTCGATTGATTTTTTCTCTGGTGTGATTTTTTCTTCCACCAGTTCTTTTTTTTGCACGAAGACTTCACTAGAACCCATACACCATTCGATACACGAAACCTCAAAAGGGATTGATGTATCAGGCAGTCCTATTGGCATTGGAACAACAATCACTCGAAGAAGCTCCGCCAACGTTCTTCTTTTCTGAGCGGGACATGCGGGATCCACCATTTCTTTTCTCAGCACATCAATCACCGACCGCTGAAATGGAATCGCGTACTGCTTTGGCACCAAAGAAGTACGAAAAACTTCGAGGCAGGAGTCGAGATTTTTTTCGAGGATTGCCGAAACAAGCGTATTGGCAATCGAAAGTGTTTGTACGGTACCAACCGCTTCAATATCCTGCATCGAAACAGACTCTCTGCCCGCACTCACCTGCTCAAATAGTTTTACCGCATCTCGAAAGCTGCCCTCACTCACATCCGCAATTGCGGAGATCACACCATCCTCAACCGTTATTTTTTGTGCAGTGGCAATCTGCATCAGCATCGTTGAAATTTCATCCGAAGAAGCTTGAGAAAACTGCAACACCGTACAACGCGAAACAATCGTGGCAGGGACCTTCATAAACTCGGTTGTCGCAAGAATAAACATCGTGTGTGCGGGAGGCTCCTCAAGCAGTTTCAAAAATGCATTAAAGGCTTCCTGCGTAAACATGTGCACCTCGTCAAGAATAAAAACGGAAACGCGACCATCGGGTGGCGACATGTAGGCGCGCTCTTTTAATTCACGCACATCATCGATTCCCCGATGACTCGCGGAGTCCATCTCAACAACCGACAGCGAGGTCCCACGTTGAATTGCAACACAAGAAGAACATGTTCCACATGGATCCTGAATCGCAGAAGAAGTTGCTTTTTTTGCTGACTTTTGGTCGGTATTTTTTGTCGAGAAAAACGAGATCGACGCATTTTTCTCGCAGTTTACCGCCTTCGCGAATAATCGCGCGGTTGTGGTCTTCCCAATTCCCTTAGGCCCAGTCAGTAAAAATGCGTGAGACAAGCGACCCTCCGCAAACAACCGCTGAACATCTTCACGAATCTTCGTGTGATGAAGCGATGAAACAGTCTGAGGACGATAGTCGTGATACCAAGACATAGGGCACACTATACAACAGGATCAGTCGTGATGAAAGCCTAACAAATGAAGCATTCCATGTTCAACCAAAAAACAAATCTGATCATCGACCATCTTTCCCAACTTTCGCGCTTCGCGAACAGCCTCAGGAAAACAGACCACAATATCCCCCAAAACCGTTATTGGATCATTCACAACTAAAAGAGGAAAGTTTTTATCCAGTTGGGTGGGATCGTACTGTGGAAAAGACAACACATCCGTTATTGTTGGGTCTTGCATATATTGGGTGTGAAGCTCGCGCATTCTGCGCTCGCCAACAATGCTCACCGACACAACGCACTCAACGCGTGCATGTTCGGAAAGCACCTTCTCAACACTCGACCGGATTTTTTTGCGATCCACTCGATATCGTGATCCAACCTTTATTGAAATCTGATTCATATTTCCTCAAAAACCGCAGAAACAGAACATTACACAGAATTATTTTGTTTTATCGGCTTTTTCCATCTTCTCTCGGAACTTCATGCGCTCAATTCGCTTTGCTTGTTCTTTGCGAAGAATTGCGGGTTTTTTGTGAAACTCGCGATCTTTCACAAGGGAGGTAATATTTTCAATCATGCTAAGTTTTTTGTACCGTTTAATGACGCTATCGCTAGAATCATCTTTTCTGGCACGAACGACGATTGGCATATATTTCACCTCCTTTCAAGGGGTTCAAATATTCGTTTTCAGAAGGTGTATTGTATCACACTCCTAGATCAATGCCCTGATTTGTTTTGCAAACTCTGCGAGTTTTTCATCATCTGCTCGAGTCCCTTCTTGAGAACTCAAAAAGCCTGGGTAGGTATGAAAAAACTGAGGTTGCTTGCTTTCGATCGGCTTCCACTCGGTCATTGAGGCCGTTCCGTGCATTGGAACGAGCTTAAAATGAAGATGATCCACCCCAAATCCCTCAACAATCATGCCACATCGACCAACATCCTCAAACGCCTCAACTAATCCCCGAGCCACCTTTTTCGTCACAACAATAAGATTCTGTAGCACAGCATCTTCATTCGAAAACGCATCGGAGGGAAGATGTTCTTTTGTCGTCACAACCGCAAATCCGTCCGTGTTTGGGAAAATACTCAAAAACGCGAGGTGGCGATCGTCCTCAAAAATGCGATGACTTGGTAACTCACCTGCAATAATTTTACAAAACACACAATCTTCCATCATTTTCGATCCTTTCCTCAATTTTTCATTGATGGATTCGCCTCGTCCGCTCGTACAGATTTCAAGATTTTTTCGATTTGATCCAACGAAAGTGGCGAAGGTTTGTGTTGCGCTTTACGAGAACCGTTTAATAGCATGTGCTCTCCAGGATGGAAATACCACTGCCCGACCGCATCCTGCGCCAAAATGCGCGCATACACCGGTCGAAGCGTCCACCCTTTCACCGGAGCCAACTTGATGCGAAGATGGCCTTGTTTTGGATCACGAACGATTACCAACGGATTCCCAAGCAACTGCCCCACACGCAAAACCATTTGATTTGATGACTCGATGAACAGTGTTTTCCCATAGATCGTCTCTATTACGCGTCCTTTTTCCGCGATATCATCGGTCGCTTTCTTCCGCAACTTCAGCGACGCATACACGCCATCCAGACACTTCATCGCAAAAGCCAGCTGAGATTCGTCGTTATGTAAACCCGAAAACTCAAGCCCATGCAAAATGCCTCGCAGGGAAAACAACGGACGTTCGGTTGAAGATTCCGGCCAAAAATAATCCTCGAAATGATCATCGACCGTTACATACTCAACGATTTGTTGAAGTGCCCAGTCTTCACGAAGATGAATGTTTTCTCGAGATAAAAAATCATAAACCAGTTTGGAGGCGCATGTACGAATCATGCCACGTTCAGGTTGATGATGATCAAATGTCCCCAGACCCGTGTCCACATGAACCACATCCTCGGCTCGCACATCGTATTCTTCATACAAATGTTGACTGAGCGTTTCTCCCGCATTCACAAACGCCACCTTCGCATCCGCGAACATGTTTGCATGAAATGTTTTGAAAATCCAAATCGAGGTCACCGCGTCTAAATCAGGAGCGCGATGTGTTACAAGTACCTTTGACATGCGTTGATTGTATCATTCTTCTGGTGAATACATTACAAAAGGCGCGTCGACCCCAGCACCGCCAACCCCGCCCCAATCATTTTGGCGATCAAGTTGCTTCGTTCTTTCAAAAATACAATCGAAAAAAGAACAACCACAAGCACACTTGTCATGTTAATCGAGATCACCTGCGAAATACTTGGCGCAAGCTCAACCGATTTAAAATACGCAAAGGTTGAAAGTGCATAAATGCAAGAAAGAAGAACCATACTTGCCCATTGTCTTGCTGATAACGACCGAACAAACACGATAGTTGGTCTTAAAAAGATAATCAAGCACACAATTCCAGGAAAAAGAAAGGCAATCACCGTATACGACAATCCTTCCATTGATGAAAGAATCATCCGATCGTTCACACTCGCGATTCCGTTCACAAACGCCGCCAACAGCACCCATTTCTCACCTCCCGCGAATCCCCCCTTCAACCCACGACCATTTGAAATCAAAATTCCCAATATGATTAATCCCATACCCATCATTTGCGATCCATTCAACGATTCGTGAAGAAAAAGTCCAGCAAACATCGTCCCGAACACCGCACGAAGTGCATACAGAATTGTGAATCTCGAGGCCTCCACTTTTTGCAAACCAACATTTGCCAGATACGTAAGTATTGAAAATAAAATCGTCATCGCAACAATCGAGAACGGGACTTTTTCAATCCCTTGCAAAGAAAATGTTCCAAACGGAAGCAAAAGCGCAAACGAAACACTCCCAATCAACATTTGCAGGACAGTGCCAAAAATCTCCCCACGCACCGCAAGCGATGACAACAAATGTCGTTGAAGCGTCACGCCGAAAGCATAAAACAAAAGTGCGATGAAAATGAGGAGTTGCCAAGTGAACATAGGGTGTTGTATTCGTTATTTTTCAGTGTTGTATTTGTTTTATTGTGGGATTTGATCTATAGATCGAGCTTCCGTCCTTCAGATACAACATGTCTTGTGTTTCCCCAATTACGGTTTCTCTTTTCCCGAATACAAAAATGTTGTAAGGGGTTACTTTCGTTATTTGTAATCTCCAACATTTAGGTACATATGTTTTACACTCGTTAGTTGAGCGCTTAAAAAAGCCACATTGTTGCGGACAAAACTCTTTCATTCTTCTCCCCTCAAATAATAAGATTATACAAATGCGCTCAGCGCCTCCAGCTCGATCACCCGCACCTCACCCTCCGAGCGCTCCTTGACCTCAAGCATTTTCCCATTTCGCTCAGAAACAACCACTCGAAGCGGAATCCCGATCAAATCAGCGTCAGCGAATTTTTCGCCCGCACGCAGATCACGATCATCCCACAGCACCTCAACTCCGCGTTTTTTTAGCGATTCATACACAAACTCAGCCTGCCCACGCGCGCCCTCGCCAATATCGATCAAATGAACCGCATACGGCGCGATCTCTTTCGGCCAGACCATTCCCTTTTCATCACTCAGACACTCAACCACCGTTCCCATCACCCGAGACGGACCGATTCCGTAACATCCCATCACGGGGAACTGTTGCGCACCTTTTTCATCCAAAAACTTCACGTCAAGCCCTTCGGAAAAACGCGATCCCAATTTGAAAATATTTCCCACCTCTATCGCTTTTACCTCTTCAAGTTCGTCTCGGCGCACACCAAGCTCGGCAAGCACCTCGTCGGTCAACACTTCTTTGTTGATCGCAATATTTTTGTCTCGTTGCAGGTAAATAGTATCCTCGCCTGCATCGGAAAGCGTCTGGAACTCGTGCGAAAACTTCGCAAACACACCACCCGAAGCAAATGTGACAAAGGTGCGATCGCCAAGTCCAACACGCGAAAACACGCGAAAATACGCGTCTTTTGCTCGTTCGTAAAAGGCGTCTAGATCCGTCTGATCTACATGAAACGAGTACATATCTTTCATGAGAAACTCGCGCCCGCGCATGATGCCACTTTTCGCCCGAGCCTCGTTGCGAAACTTCGTTTGAATTTGATATGGAGCAAAAGGCAAATCCTTATATGATTGAATGTACTGTTGCGCGATTGTTGAGATCACTTCTTCATGCGACCACCCTAGCGCAAACTTTCCACCGTTGTTGAGCTCTGTTTTAAACGCGACATCCAAATTCCATCGATTCGTTTTCTCCCACAACTCTTGGGGAACGAGCGCGGAAAGCAACACCTCCTGCCCCCCGATCGCGTTCATTTCTTCGCGCACGATGTTCGAAATTTTGTTAAGCACGCGCAACCCCAAAGGTAAGAACGCGTACACCCCCGCCGACACCTGATCCACAAACCCCGCCTGTTGAAGCAAGGTTTGATTTTTCGATTCGTACTGTTTTTGAGACTTGCGCGTTCGACCAAAGAGTTGAGAATATTTCATGAGGTGATTATAGCAGAGAAAAAACCTATTTCACCAATTTAGAAAGCTTGGACTTCATGCGCGCGGCTTTATTCTTGTGAATAATGTTGCGCTTTACAGCTCGATCTAAAGAAGAAAACGCCGTTGAAAGTGACTCGGCGGTTGGGGTCGAGCGGGCCTTTTTGACCATTCCGCGCAGTGAGGTTTTCACCGAACGATTGTGCGCGCCTTTTTTGATCTGCTGGCGAAGTGCTTTGATTGCTGATTTGATGATAGGCATAGGCGTGTATTGTAACAGATGGCGCAACCCCGCTCAAGAAGGAAAAGGTTTTGCCTAGTCTCGCTTTGCAATCCTGTAACCATATCCATAGTGAGATCCACAACTAGGACATTCAGTATATTCTTCATCTTCTCGAAGCTGTTTCGCGCAACACACTGTTACCCGTGCATACCCCTCAGGTAAAATGAGAGAACCAGATGTTTCAGTTTCAATGCGTTTAACCGGATTTCGACGAACAAACTGAAATAATGCCTGTAATTCCTGGGGAATTTTTATAGTATTTGAGTTCTCTGACCATGAAACATCTGTCCAGATTGACTTCACTAAAGTAGCTGCGTTTTGAAACTTTCTACGCGCTACAGCTAGATCTGTATGAATTTCAGAAAGTAGCTCTGCTGGAAGATTTCGAATATCCACAGTATCAACCTCAGTACCAAAAACAATTGAGAGAATTCGAATGTCCTCATCCAGAATACCCTTCTCCTCAATTTTATTTCCTTTCATTGCATTCATACGAAAAAGATATGTTTGCACAAGTTGTTTTAGAAAATGATAGGGATAGAATTCATTACCAACATTTTCATGAAACGACTGTATTTGCTCCTGCAACTTCGGTTCTGTTTGCATTAAATCTAAAAGTTTTGCTAGAAGCATTGTGAGACCAGCTCTATCTGGATTTGAGGGAAAAGCATTGTACATTGCTTCGAGCTCGGGAGGTGCGAAGAGAGCAATTTTTGCATCCTCTTTCCACGTTTTTTTATCAATCGGAGGAGCTACAACTTTTATTGCGCCTTCGACATCAAAATTAGCACCATCTTCTTCAATCCAAAAAAGAATTTGCGGATAAACAATTCCGCCATAAAATCTATCTCTAAATCTTGAAAAAATCAATTCCGAGACTTCTTTAAAACGTGTTTTAGATCCTAGGACGACGACAATGTTCGAACTCGACGTTACCGAGTTCTCAATATCTCTATTATCTCGTAAAGCGTCAACATAGAGAATCTCCAATTCCGTTTGAACAAATGCGTCAAACTTATAACCACTTAGATTGTCCTTTTTCTCATCTGATAATTCATCCCGCAACTCTTTCAAAGCTAATCGAACAATGTACTGCAATATGAGTGGGTCACCACTCATAATAACGAGGTGCTGTTGCAATTTTTCAAGATCTTTTGAATCAACCATTCCCTCACTTTGCGCATGAAATAATTTAACAAGTGAACGCCCAAGTTTTGAAATTAATTCCTGATTTGACTGTTTAACATATTCTTCCCAATACAATCGTTCCTGAAGTTCTTCAGAATAATCATGAAGAAGGGAAACTGGGATTCTGTTATATCCTTTCATCAATAATTGATCCGAAGAAGCATGTGGTAGGTGAACAACTCGATTAGGGAAAGCGTCAGACCAACGTTCTGGATAATCAAATGTCATGAAGATTTTCGCTAACGGAGAAGGGGGTTGGTATTCGCACTCAGATGCGGATCCTTGCTCGGCAGATGCAGGTTTTCGAGAAAAGTATCGCATAATCAGGGTTAAAAATGAACTGACAGCTTGCCGAATTTCACCACGACTAAGATGTTCCTCAATTGTTGGCTTCTCCTGTTTTGACAACATGCGGGCTATTGTACAACCCCATGCAAGTCCTCACAATATTGTCCTAAATAGAAAAAGATAAATCTCATCTCCCAAACATGCGCATCAAGTCATTCCCTGTCGCCAACAACATGAGAACGAGTAAAAATCCAAGTCCACCCATGTTCGCGTACCCTTCCCACACTTTCCGGCGTTTTTTCCCCAGCACGCGCTCAAGCAAGACAAATATTGCGCGACCACCATCCAAAACGGGAATGGGAAAAATATTTAAAATCGCGAGATTCATCGAAATGATGCCGATAAAACTCACAGCAAGAATCCAACCCTTCGTCATCAGCCGCTCCGTTGTTGCCGTTGAAACAATGCCAATCGGTCCCGAAAGTTCCTCGGGAATATTTCCAGATCCCAACTTCGACAAGAGTCCAACAAAAGACTCCGCAACCAACACAGAAAACTTCCAAGAGTCCTTTACCCCCTGCGCCATAGCGCGAAAAGGCATTTCGTACCAAGCGAAAAATTTCATGTCATCGTCGAATCGAATCCCAACCGCCCCCTGCCCTTCGGGAATTTCGTCAGATTTCCGAACGTACACCTTCAACTCTTCTAGTGTTCCGCCTCGATCAATCGAAACATTCACCGTTTTCCCAACATTTTTCGAAAGAACTGAAAGAAAATCTTCGCGGATTTGAATCGGTTCGCCTTCGGCAAACAGAAGGCGATCTTGCACGCGTAGTCCCGCTTGCTCAGCGGGCGACCCTACAACAACTTCGCGAACGATCGGATGTTGAGGAATTCCAATCGCAGAATAAATAGCGGTAAACGCAATCACCCCAACCAAAATGTTTACCAAAGGACCAGCAACAATCACGGCAAGTCTTTTGGGAACCGAAGCGTCTTCAAAAGATAGACGCGGATCCCCCGTGTTGTTTTGGATGGCGGACGCATTTTTTCCCAATGACTCAAGTGTATCCGCATCGTCGCCGAACATTCGCACAAATCCACCCAGTGGTAACCAGTTAAACGTGAACTCCGTATCACCCCATCGAAAAAGCGTGAACGCCTTTGGAGGATATCCAACCCCGAACTCGTCCACCCCAATCCCCACCCATTTTGCAACCAAAAAATGACCCAATTCGTGCAAAACCACAAGCAACTCCAAAGCAAAAATCACCCCAATTAAATCAACAATCATTTAAATCTCCATCAGTTCAGTTTCTTTTTTCTTTGAAAGGTCTTCGAGTTTTGTACTCAAGGCTTCCACCTCTTTTTGCATCGCTTCAAGATCTCGCTCGATATCATCTTCGCTGATTCCTGGCTTCCCTTTTTGATCATCAATCATTTTTTTAAACTTCGATCGAAGGTCGCGCACCATTTGCTTGCCAGATTCGAGTTTTTGCTTCACCAACTTCACCATCTCGAGTCGGCGCTCCTCGGTTAATGGAGGAATGCTAATTCGAATTTGATTGCTATCAACCACGGGATTCAGGTTGAGCCCCGCAGCAAGGATGCCTTTGTTAATTGCGCTCAGCACAGACGAATCCCAAGGCGCAATGACGAGCATCGAGGTATCGGGAGATGAAATTGTCGCCAACTCCATCACCTTCATTGTTGTTCCGTACACCTCAACCTCAACATTTTCCACTAAAGATGGCTTTGCCCGCCCCGTTTTCACGGTCGCCATATCATTCAGTACAACCTGAACGAGTTTTTCTCCATCTGCCTTAAAATCTTGAATCGAAAACATGTGCCTCCTTTAACTCAAAGTATTGTACAATACCACAGTCATGAAATCGCACGCGAATTTACCCTCGATCTCGATCGCCAAAAAACCGTTTTCCAAGATTCATTTTTTTTCAGCATTTTTTCGATCATTTTATGATTTATCTGTACACGAACAAGCGCTTCTTGCACCAAAAGCGCAGGGGGCGTTGTACGCGTTTATCTGGTATGTGGTCTTTTTTATTGGCGCGATGATTGGAAGTTTCTTTATCTTTTCGAATATTTTTTCTCGTTCTTTTTCTGCTTTGCCAGATGATTTTTCGGTGAGTTTCGAAGAAAACCGTATGAAAACCTCAAATAACACTCCTTTTGTAATTCCGTTAACAAAAACAATGTCGTTCGAACTTCAAGAACTTTTCGCCTCGCTAAAGATGGAGGATTCTGCTCAACAGATTTCATATCAAGACATGAAATTGTTCGACGTAAAAACATCTTTTTCTAAAGATGAACTTGTTTCGTCTTCACAACTCCTTGCAATATCGATGAGTTTAAGCGTGCTTTTTCTCGCCGTTCCGTTTTTGATTATTCGCGTTATTTCTATCGTTTTTTACTCGGCATTGATGAAGTTTTTATCTGAGTTTCTCAACTTTCGAATCCCCTTTTCACACGTCTTTTCGATGATGTGTTTTATTTCGGTGACTGCAGAGGTCGTAAATATGGTGGGATTTGTGATGCAACAATCTTTTATCTTCCCGCTTTACGATACCACAATGATTGCCATCTCAACATTTATGTTCTGGCGCATGCGAAACACCCAAAAGATGATTAAAGAGATTGTGGGAAAGTAAAATTTTTGCAACCGGCTTAGCTTTGAGGAAGCGACAACACAAATTCAAGGAACTCGTGCCAATATTGCTCTGACCAAATCTCTTGATCTGTTTTTTCTGTTTTTGTCATTCCCCCACCTGCATTCGTGAAAATCGGCGCACAACAATGTTCTCGCCGACTTTTCCTGCGGTGATTTTGACGAGTTGTTCGATGGTGAGCTTGGCATCACGAATGTACGCCTGTTTCAGCAACTCTTCCACGTTTTCGGGGCTCATCGACGCGACTTGCATCGCAACTTCGCGACCAAGATTCATAAAATCATCGGTTTTGGCAACAAAGTCGGTTTCACAGTTCAGCTCAACCAATGTGGCAATTTGAGAACCCGCGTGTACGTACGACGCAACCACGCCCGCTTTCGCCTCTCGGTCGGCTTTCTTTTCTGCGCGCGCAATTCCCTTTTTTTGAATCCACGCAAGTGCCTTCTCCATATCGCCATCGCATTCTTGTAAGGCTTTTTTTGCGTCCATCACGCCCGCGCCGGTTTGCTCACGAAATGTTTTAATTAAGTCCATCGTAATTACTTTTGGCATTGCGCTCTCCCTTCGCGATATGCGTCTGCGACAAAATGCGTAATCAATTTGATACTTCGCACCGCGTCGTCATTGGCAGGAATGGGATACGCGATTCCCGTTGGATCACAGTTTGAGTCAACAATAGCAATTACAGGCACTTCTTTCACCACCGCTTCATTCACCACACCTTTTTCTTTTCCAATATCGATCACAAATAACGCATCGGGGATTGCTTTGATAGTCGAAACACCACCGAAAAATCGATCGAGTCTGGCAATTTCGCGGTTAATAAGCACGCGCTCTTTTTTGGTGAAGGTTTCATACTTCCCCTCAACCATGTTTTTGCGCATGAGATTTAATTTTTCGACTGATTTTTTGAGTTGATCCCAGTTGGTGATCAATCCACCCAACCAGCGTTGCGCGATAAATGGCGCACCGGCCAACCCCGCCTCTTCGCGGATGATGTCTTGCGCTTGTCGTTTTGTCCCGACCAAAAGAAGCGTTTTCCCCGCTTTTCCAAGCTCGAACGCGAACTGCGCCGCTTTTTGCATTAATGCACCTGTCTGGATAAGATCAAAAATATGAACACCGTTGCGTTCATCGTAAATGTATTGCTTCATTTTTGGAGACCATCGCTGTGATTGGTGTCCGAAATGCGCCCCTGCTTCGAGCAAGGCTTTTAAATCAGCCTCAAATGTGGGTTGTGTCATCTTTCTCCTTTAGTCCGCCTTCGCGCGTCAATTCAAGGAGAATGCGCGAAGTGTGTGATTACGTTCCGTCTTGCGACGTAAGCGGATATTGTAGCAGATCGCGCAGATTTTCCAAGAGCGAGATGCGCGTCATGGGACCGACACCTCCGGGAACTGGAGAAAGAAAAGCAATGTTTGAGTCGTTTGAGATGGAAACTTCGGCTTCGGGCGAGCCCGCGTCGATCACAACCACCCCCTCTTTTAGCAGTTTTGAATCAAGGAGGTTTGACTTTCCCGTTGCGGTGATGACAATATCGGCTTCAGCAAGCGCTTTAAGCGACAATTCGAACTCAGTTGAGCCAATCGCGCGCACATGCATTCCCAATTTTTGAAGCTCACGCGCGACGGGAGCGCCCACGATCTCACTTTTACCAAACACAAACGCCGTTTTACTTTTGAGATCAATCGCCAACTCTTTTGAGGCAATCCGCAGGATTTCAAGAATCCCACGCGCGGTCGCGGGCACCACAAGTGAATCTGAGCGTAATCCGTCAACATCTTTTCCGCGAGCGATTTTTGAGATAAGCGAATCCCACCAATCTTGGGATGGGATGAGCGTTTTGGGAGGTTTTTGAATGATGATTCCCTGAATGCTTTTTTCCGCTGAGGCTCGCACAATAATTGGCGACACTTTTTCTACTGGATCTTCAATTGATCGAATCTCAAGTTGATACACAACTCCAACTTCCTCAGCATCTTTTTGTTTAAGTCGCGCATAGACCATACTCGCTTCGTCTTCACGAAACACAAGCGAAAAAATGGTGGGCTTTTTTTTATGATTGTGTTCCCAATCACCAAAAAACTCCCTCAGTGCAGGTTTGCGAGAAAACGCCTCGTATTTTCCGTCAAAGAGAATCATGAGGTTTCCCTTTCGAGAATAGAAATGAACTGTTTGAAAAAATAATCGAAATGACAACTAAAAATCCCGAGATCCATTCTTGAATTGGTGGATTTTCATGCAGAATGAGAAACGAAAATAACACCGCAAAAAAGAGCTCTGAAGACAGGAGTATTGTTCCAATATTGAGATCGATATATCTAAAACCGTATGTGACAAGATACACAACTCCAATATATGAAAGTCCATAAGCCAAAATATAAAACGGCGAAAAAATACTTGGTTGAAACTGGAAATCACGCATACAAATGATGAGAAATGAGGAAACAATCACTCCCCCCAGCCCCATGGCAAATCCCACAAGCGACATTCCCAATTTCCCCGAAAATGATTTTCGCAATGCATTTGTTGATGCTTCAAGAATACCAGCGAGAAACGCAAACATGAATCCTAGATTAAATCGATCAATAGAAAAGGGAAACAATAAAAAAAGAAGTGCAATAAACAAAATGACAAGTGCGCCATACTTAAAAAAATTCATCTGTTCCTGAAAAAAGATTTTTCCAATACTAAACGATGAAACAAGCGCTCCGATATAAAAACTGGAAAGCGCGGTCGCGATTGTTGTGTGCAATACCGCAAGTGAAAAAGCGGTCATTTCAATTCCAAAAAGTATTACAAAAAGATATACATATCGATTATCTTTCAACTCGTTTTTCTCCTTGCGATAAAAAGCAACAATTCCACACACAATCATTAAGATCACATTTGGAAACAACGCAATGAGGTATGGTCCAAAAGAAGGATGTAAAAGACGAATCCAAATCCCAAATGAACCAAAAATCGCTCCTGAAATCAATAGTGCTATCGTTCCATTTCTCTGATTCATGCCTTTTCCCCAATCATTTCCTTTACACGTCGCACGTTTTCGGCATCGGGGCCGTTTCCGTCAATCCCTGGAACTTCTAATATGAGTGGGAACTCGATCATAGAAGAATCGTTCAATAATGTTTTCAGTTGTGATTTTTCAATTAATCCATCGCCGAGATTATCGTGTCGATCGCGTCCGCTTCCAAATGGATCGCGAGAATCATTGAGATGAATCACGCGCAAAGAATCTTGGAGTGCATGTTTTTTGATTAAACTGGGCAACTCCGCAGGCTGATACCCATTTGCAAACGCGTGGCAGGTATCCAAACACCATCCCAACCGCTTTTCTTTTTCATCAACTTCAATTGATTCAAAAATGTTTTGCAGTTCCTCAAACGAGGATGCAATTTTCCCATCTTGCCCCGCCGAATTTTCAATTAGTAATGTTGAGTTCTCTGGAGTATGTGTCAAAATCCGCTCGAGACGATCAATCATTTCATTCTTCACCGCTTCGTATCCCCGTCCCAAATGACTACCCAAATGCACAATCACCCCCTGCGCCCCGATTTTTTCTTGAAACTGCAGATCGTACATCAGCGCGTTAATTGAGTTCTGGATGAGCGCTGGATTTTCGGATGCGAGATTCACCAAATATAATGCGTGAATAAATGTTGGCCCAAAATCTTTTTCTTTGCAAAACGCTTTATATGCCGAACCATCAATTTGTTCAATTGGTTTTCTTCCCCAGCTGCGCGGAGATCCCGAAAAAATCTGCAACGCATTTCCGCCCATCTGAATCATGCGTTCGCCCGCCGAAACAAGCCCACCCGCCATTGAAAGGTGCGCGCCAATTCTTCGCGTGGACATTATTCGGCCTCCAAAAGTTTTTGAACGAGTTCACTTATTTCCATACACTTTTCTCCTTTAAAAATAGTGCAATCTCCGCGCGAATCATCTGTAAATCGAAATCAGCCTTCATTTCCTCGCGCATTTTTTTCAAAAAGGGAGATCGCTCGGTTTTTTCTGTTGGCAAAACATAACGTTCCGCAACGCGCACCACGCGCACAATCCAATCTGCAACTTTTTCCATATCGTGTTCAACAAGTCCAATCGATGTCATGTGGGGCGTTCCAATGCGAACACCGCTTGGGTAAAAAGGAGAGTTCGGTTCGTTTGGCACCGTATTTTTATTCGCATACAATCCCGCACACGCCATTGCGTACGCAACTTGCGTCCCTCCACCAAAATGCGAAAAATCCAGAATCATCAGGTGATTTTCTGTGCCATTTCCCACGAGTTTCACGTCACGTGTTAAGAGTGCGGTTGCCAAACGTTTTGCATTTTTCACAACTTGTTCAGCGTACTGTTCAAACTCAATCGTGCTCGCCTCTTCTAACGCAACCGCAATTCCCGCGGTCACGTTATTGTGCGGGCCACCTTGAACACCAGGAAACACCGCTTTGTCGATTTTTTCTGCCAATTGTGGATCTTTTTCCAATCCTCGATTTGTTACCATAATCATGGCTCCGCGTGGGCCACGCAAGGTTTTGTGCGTTGTTGTCATAATGATATGCGCGAACTCAACAGGTGACGGATGCACTCCTCCGATTACCAATCCCGATACATGTGAAATATCGGCAAGCACATATGCACCAATTTCTTGTGCAATCTCGAAAAATTCCTTAAATGGAAGTTGAAAGGGATACGCGGTTGTCCCGATAATCATGAGTTTCGGACGATGCTCGTGTGCTAATCGCCGAACCTCATCGAGATCAATTCTTGCCTCTGCATTCAATCCATACTGGATTGTTTGAAACATTTTTCCCGCAAACGTGATCTGGGGATGCCCGTGTGTTAAATGACCGCCCGAGGAAAGCTTCATTCCCATCATGCAATCATTTTTTTCCAAAATCGCGAGCTGAATCGCCACATTCGCAGGAGAACCACTGTACGGTTGCACGTTTGCGTGCGGAACGCCAAATATTTTTTTCGCACGCTCAATCGCGAGCAACTCAATCTCATCAATAAGTTCATTTCCCTCATAGTACCGTTTATGTGGATACCCCTCGGAGTACTTATTCGACAAAATCGACTCGACCGCGCGCCTTACATTGACCGAACAGATATTCTCAGAAGGAATAAGCTGAAGCGTGGTTTTTTGGCGCTGTTCTTCTTGAAAAATCAAGTTAAAAATTGGATCACTCATGAGAGGAATCATATCATTGATTGACGAAAAAAGGTGCTACTGACATTCGTAAAAGTTTTTTGTCATACGAAGCAATTTTTGATGTTGAAACAAACGCATGCGCAAGGACAAAACAGTCATACATACTAATCCTCGATTGCTCATAATACTGAAATGCTATTTTTGCGACCCTTGAGGAATCATACCTTTTGAGATTGAGTAAAAACTTATACGCCATAATGATATCTGTACGCGGAAGTTCATACACTTTCCGAAAAACGTATTCTAATTCTGCAATCACGACGTCTGGAATACACACATCTTCGTCACCGTTTAATAAATTTTGGACTTGTTCGTATTTTGGTTCAGAATCGCGTATAAAAAATCGAAGTAATGCGCTCGTGTCAATGACGACCATATTTTTTCCCTAAATATTCGGCACGTTTCTCTTCAATTTCAGCATCTGTGAATATCTTTTTCACCTTAAAAAAACCGACCATTTCGTCAACCGTTGGTATTCTTTCGATAATAATTTTATTTTTCACCACAGAAAGCAGAACTCGATCGTTTTCTTTTATGTTCAACTGGTCTCTAAATGCTTTGGGTATCACAATCTGACCCTTTTTCTTAATGGTAAATGCGTACATCATATACGCGTACTTTACTATGTTGAGTAGGAATATACAACCGAAGTCTTACTTTTAACTTACAGTGCGCGCATCTCAAATCAGAAGAAGATCACTTGGTCAACTCCATCGCGATGCGATGAACCCATCCATAAAATCTTCCATAATCACTCCACCGAAAACTATCTCTGCCGTTTTCCAGATCCGCAACCTCGTCTGGAAGATGAAAATAGCGCTCGACAAGCTCCTCTACTTCTTCGCGCGTGAGCTCGACCAGATCTTGCACATCATCGGATGCTTTCCCTTTTTCGTCGCCAACGTCTATCAACATGAGATTCGTTTCAAAATGATAGTTTGATTTTTTATCGCCAGAAGAATCGGTAACATCCAAGATAACCAACGCCAACGGCTTCACATCTTTCTTGGATCGAACAATCCCCGTCTCCTCCTGCAACTCGCGCACTCCTGCTTCGATCGGGTCTTCGCCTTCATCAACACCTCCCCCAGCAAATCGATAGATTCCTTCGGGATAAATCGTTTTTGATCCAAGCAAAAATTTTCCCTGTGCAGTCTGCAATACGAGAAGCGCATGTCGTTTGCGCGTAAAAAGCGTCGGAATGTGATCGATCTTCATTCGAAAATGAAACTCTGGGAGCAAGGCACGTTTTCCTTTTGGCATTATGTCCCCAACTAGGCGAGTTCTGTTTTCACGTCTGCAGATGCATATGTTCCAATATCTTCACCACTCACCGCTTTTTTCAGATTTCCTTCTTTGAATAGCTCGAACACCATCACAGGCATGTTGTTTTCCATGCACATGGCGAGTGCTCCACTATCCATCACGGAAATATTTTGATTCGAAAGCATGTCATGCAAGTTTACCGTTTTATATCGACGCGCCGAGGGATCTTGCATTGGGTCGCGCTCAAACACACCGTCAACTTTTGTCGCCTTTATCACCACATCGCAGTGCAACTCAAGCGCATGCAACGATGATCCTGTGTCGGTAGTCACAAATGGCACTCCTGTTCCCGCGGCTAAAATAATCACTCGACCTTTTTCCATATGACGAATCGCCCTGCGCCGAACAAACGGTTCCGCAACGGCTGGCATTTCGAGCGCCGACTGCAATCGCACGGGCACACCAACCCGCTCGAGCGCGTCCATCAGTGCAAGTCCGTTCATCACGGTCGCCAACATTCCCATGTAATCAGCAGTTGCGCGGTCAAAACCAGACTTTTCCGCCGAAATTCCTCGGAAGATGTTTCCTCCACCAATCACCACCGCCACCTGCACACCCATGTCGTGTACTTCTTTGATCTGTAGTGCGACTGCTTTTGCGGATTCATGCGAAATTCCATACTCGCGGTCACCCAACAACGACTCTCCACCAACTTTCAACAAGATACGATTAAATCGTAATGGCATCTTTTCCTCCTTTATTGTTGCGAGTCGTTTTTTGACGCGCAAAAAAAATGGCCCCTCGGCCAATTTTTTATAATAATGTTTTCGACACGGTCTGCCAAATCTCCTCAAAAATCTCATCTATTGTTTTTGACGCATCCACAAGATGCCATCGACCATGATCGTTTTTCTTTGCGACCTTCAAGTACGCGGCGCGCACTTTTTCGTGAAATTCCTTCGCTTCCATATCCAAACGATCCATTTTGTCGGTCTGCGCACGTCGCGCAAGTCCAATCTCAACAGGAACATCCAATAAAAATGTGAGATCGGGGTATGTTTCTCGCGTCGAAATATTGTTGAGCTCTTCAATCACATCCACACCAAATCCCCGAACCATCCCCTGATACACAACAGATGAATCGCGCGTGCGATCCATCAACACAATTTTCTTCGCTTCCAAACTGGGCAACACCAACTCCCGATACACTTGTGCGCGCGCGGATTGAAAAAGGAGAACTTCGGTTGTGTACGCAATTCCCACATTCTTCGCCGAAAGTAAAATCTCACGAATTTGCTCGGAAATAACGGTACCGCCTGGTTCACGGACCACAAGCACATCGAAGCCGTTCTCTGTGAGCTTGTCGCGGAGACGCTTGATCTGGACGGTCTTTCCCGCTCCTTCTCCGCCTTCGAATGAAATCAGGTATCCATTTGTCATTGGAGGTATTGTAGGTGATAGATAGGGAAAAATGCAACTAGAAGTACGAAGCGTGAATCGTGAGCAAACTGTTGCATATGTTCTGTCACAATACGGTTTTCTTGACTTTTTATCGAAAAGGTATATTCTTTGGGCTACTTTTGATTGAAAGGGTGCACATGCCACAAAATATTGAAGATGAACAACACGGAAATATTCTCACACAGGGTGTTGAATTCGTCGGCGAATCTGGCCTTGCATTTCTTATTTTTTATGCAATCCTCGTTAGCATTGGACAAGAACAAATTTTATATGATTGGGAAGGATTATGCTTTTCAATCGCTGTTGCAGTTTTAGCTGGCGCGTGTATTTATTCGATGATTCATGAAAAACCACTTTCTCCGAGAAAATAACTCATCTCATCCCCAAAATCGCAATTGGAACGGTTTGAGTAATCTCACGAATTGCCTGATTCCCCAACTCCCCACGGTATTCTTGAAGAAATGGTCTAGCATCAACCATCCGTCCGCTCATCTGCACATATTGATGTGGAATGTTTCCCATTTTCTTAATTTTGTTATACATCACAAGATATTCGATGAGTCTCCCTCGCGCGTTCGAGTTGTACAACATATCAGAAAGATACGCATCTAAGAAAAAAGCATCAAACTCCTCTTCGGTGAACGGATTCGCCTCAATCACAACAATATTGGAGGCAGTGTGCTGATGTCCATTCACAAACGAAAGCGCCACCTCCCAAAAAAGTTTCACCGTTTCCACATGCACGAGCATTTCCTTTTGATGAAGATATTCGCTAATCAATTCTCGTTCGGTGAGCTCGCGCCTCATACGATCCAGTTTCCCCTGCATCAACCATCCCAACCTCGGATGAAGGATTTGAAAACTCGCATCCATGCCCACCGACGCAATACCAGTTTCTTGAAAACTCGCCCGAGCCTTATCATTCGAAGTTTTTCGAGCAGACGGATGAAAAGGTTCAGTGTATTTTTGAGGAGGAAATGAAATAACTGAAGTTGGAAAACAAAACCGTTGATCGACAATTCCCTGAACACCTTCGATTTTTTTGGGAGAGGTGGTGTTTGCGAACGCCTGAGGAACTTCACCTTGATGGCTTACAAGCACATCGCGTGCTGCGGTCAGAAGCACCCATTCTGCGCGTTCCGCTTTTCGCACATCGGGTTGACCCAATCCAGTAACGTATGGACATTGATCTATTGTGGCTACGCGTTCCGTAGGTAACAAAAAAACACCCCCTTTTGCTCGCTTGGTTTCTCTTTCTTTGTGTTGAGGATGTTGCTTTTCCTCAAGAAAGAGTGGCTTGGGACCAAAAGTGGATGTCTCCACTTTTCGAGAGTATAACAGAAAAAAGAGAGGTTGGGAAGAAGTTAAATTATTGGAGAAGGACTCCGCCCGATTTCACAAGACCATGTTCCAACCGTACACCAGTATATGGCGGCTGCTCTTTTGTGAGGGAAAATAGCACACTATCAGCTAATTTTCGATCATAAACTTGTAATTCTTTTTGTAATCCAGAAAATGCGGTTGTTGAATTCCTAAAATCTAATATATATGAAGCAAAAGGCTGGTGCATCCAAAGTTCTAATGTTCCACCAAACCATTTGCGAAGATAGCGCAAACATTTTTCAGTGTGTTGATACCTTAACACTAACTCTTCTGGTGATAGTTTCTGTTCCGATACATCGACATCAGAATAATATTCTTTCGGACGATTTCTCGTAATTTTTTGAAGTACAGCTAACATTACATCTGAAAAAAGAACAAATGAGTGCGCATTGGGAAGATGTTTAACAATCGAAGCAAGTAAAATCAATACATCTTCATAATTATCTTCCAGTCTCCCATCAAGAATATTTCCTATGTGTTCTGCTAACACATCATACGCATCTGCTGAATTCTACACGAATCCGAACACTTTCCCTTTCTTCATTGATTGTATCTCACGAGTAAACGCTTCGTGAGAGGTTTCATACTGAAGACACTTTC
>Ga0075847_108_pt1 | contig 28268 bp, 17 predicted proteins | sample RifGroF1_FD_67919 | JGI IMG/M metagenome (GOLD analysis project Ga0075847, IMG submission 67919) | Microgenomates bacterium GW2011_GWF1_44_10
TTTGAGCCAAAGCTCGATGAGCTGTCGTTCCTGAAAAGTGAGTTGTGTGGCCATATCCGAAGTATTTTACGTGTTCGGATTCGTTTTAGAACTTACGATCTTCAAACCAAATACCCTTTCCGTGCTAAAATACGCGTATGCGTTTTTCTTTCCCGACTGGTTTTCGTCGCCTTTTTATCACACTCGCCTCTGGTATCGTGATTTTCGCGGGAACGGTCATCGCAATTCAATTCGCAAAAGGATATCGCCCAGACGGCAAAGGCATTTTGAGTGGCACGGGCGTTATTCAGGGAACCGGCCTCCTCTCGGCCAACTCGTTCCCCCGCGGAGCACAGGTCTATATTAACGGAACACTGCGCACCGCCACCGACAACACCCTCAACTTGATCCCTGGATCATACGACCTTGAGATTAAAAAAGACGGCTTTTATTCATGGAAAAAAACAGTGATCGTTGAAAAAGAGTTAGTCATTCAAACCAACGCCCGCCTGTTCCCCACCGCCCCCGAACTCACCCCGCTCACCTTTACGGGAGCCGACCGCCTCACCCCCTCGGCCGATGGCCAGAAAATCGCGTTTTTCACCGCATCGTCATCATCCGAGCTCAAGAATGGACTGTATGTGTACGAGTTGAGCGACAATTTTCTCTCACTTCAAAAAGGCGCGCGCCAGATTCTTCAACCAGAAAAAGGATTTGACCTTTCTACAGCCGAGATCGTGTGGTCACCCGACAGCTCGCAACTTTTGATCGCAATCAGAGATTCGTATTATGTTCTTGATAGCTCAAAAGCGAATACACTCGCAACACTCCAACCCGCGACCTCAAAACTTCCGACTGTTTTCGCGGAATGGGAAGAAGAACTCGCTCGAAAAGAACACGCGCGGCTCGCTCTATTTCCAACAGAGTTGCAACGCATCGCAACCACAAGCGCCACAAATGTGTACGTGTCACCCGATGAAGATCGTTTACTGTACACCATGATTAGTGATGACAACCTCGCGAATGCTCTTGTTCCACCCGTTCCTGCCTCAAATTCCCAACCGCAGGCGCGCGAACTCAAAATGGGAAGCGTGTACGTCTATGATCGCAAGGAGGATCGAAATTTTTTCATTATGATTGACGATCACCTGCTTTCCAGTTTGACTGCTACTCCGTTGCCAAAAAGTACAAGCAAAAGTAAAACAATCGCGACTCCTCAACCCGCACAAAACGACGAGGTTAAAAAGGTGACGCTCGGTGCAATGCTTGCATCTACATCGGCATCAAAAAATTCACCCATACAACCCGCATCCGCTCAGTATCACATGCTCACCGATCTCCCCGTTCGCACGGCCATGCACCAACTTCAGGCGCAGTACAGCGGACTCGGCGCGAGCACGGCGCAGTGGTTCCCCGACTCAAAACATCTCATCCTCCCCTATCGACAGGGTACCGTGATCGTGGAGTACGATGGAACAAACGCCACAACCGTCTACAACGGCCCCATTTCATCCCCATTCGTTTTTCCTTGGCCGAACAGTTCAAAGTTAGTGATCTTGGCGAATTTCAACGTCAACGAGGGCGGCATGCAAAACATGTACGCGGTTGGGTTGGGAGAATAAACAACTTGAAAAAGTTTGGAATCCTTAACACTTACGGTTTGATAAAATACGCGCCCGAAGCATCCTGACGCCGTATCGTTACCTGAAGCTTTCGCTCAAGAATAAAATCGTCCACCGCTTTTTTGCATCCGTCCCAAAAATAATAATCGTCAATAACAACATATCCACCCGAAACGACACAATCGTAGAGATTGTCGAGGGCTACCTTGGTTGATTCATACCAATCTCCATCCAACCTTAAAATCGAGATCTTTCCAATCTTTTTTTTGTATATTGGAAGCGTATCTTGAAACCACCCTTTCACAAGATGTACTTTTGATTCATCGATCTGCAACTTGATGAACAAAAGGTCGCGAATATATGTTTCACCCGCAGAAACTTTTTGAATTGCACGCAGTTTCCCCGAATTCTTTCCAGTTGCGAGTTTACTGGCTTCAAGACCATCTTTTTCGGTCGGCTCGGGTAATCCTTCGAAAGAATCAAAAAAATACAATGCGTTTTTATACGCGCGTTTTTTTGAAAGATGCGAAAGAATTCCCGCACACCCACCCTTCCACACCCCCGTTTCAACAAAAGCGCCCGAATGATTTTGTTCTTGCACTCGTTCAGCAACATCCCAAAGAAATCGTAATCTTGCGTAGTTCACGTGCGTGTAGTCTCGAACAATCGAGAGGATTTTTTTGCGCTCATCATTTGTGTCAAAAAGACGTTGAACAAAAAACGAAATTGTGTAGAGCGCGGTAAATGTTGGTGAAAGATCCGAAATACCTGCCAAGTTTGCGAGCTTCGATTTGAGTGACATATCGGATAACTATACATGATGTCGAAAGGAAGTGGCAAGCGTTCTTCGAGCGCGTGATGCTGTGTCCCCACCGGGAATCGAACCTGGATCAGAGGTTTAGGAAACCTCCGTTCTATCCGTTGAACTATGGGGACAAAGGATGTGGAGATATTCTATCACCCGCTGACGGTTGAAAAGGATTTGAACGATGTAGCAATCGTGTTGCGTATTTTTGTCGGGGTGGGCGGACTCGAACCGCCAACCTCATCGTCCCGAACGATGCGCGCTACCAACTGCGCTACACCCCGAATCAAACAACATCAATATCACAAAAAGAGCATCTTACCGACTCACTTCGACTTGCTCGCGCGCCTACTCTCGCTCCTCACTCGAATATACAAGCGTATCTAAGCCGCTCACGTATGAATAGATTTCATCATCTTCAAACACCATCTTGCGCTCTTTTTGTGCATTTTCCTCGGAATCACTCGCGTGGATCAGGTTATTTGATTGGCTCATCGCAAAATCACCGCGGATTGATCCACCTTCAGCCTCTCGACCTTTGGTCACACCCACGAGCTTTCGAATAGTACTCACCGCATCTAACCCCTCCCAAACCATAGCAACAATGGGCGTTTGTTTCATGAATGATTTTAATCCACCAAAGAATGGTTTCTCTTTGTGATGCGCGTACCATCGATCCAACACGTCATCGTCTAACCCAACCATCTTCAATCCGACAAGTTTTAACCCTTTTCGTTCAAAACGGCCAATAATTTCGCCGATCAATCCTCGTTGAAGGCCATCTGGTTTTACAAGCACAACTGATTGTTGCATGGGTTCCTTTCTTGATTTAATACAAGATAATACTCGTTACGATACTCTACTCCGCGTGTACGATTTTCTCAAGTCCTAACTGCGTTTTTGCATCAAATGATCCGATCATCGCACAAGTGAGCTGGTCGCGCTTCAAAATCGATGCGAGTGCATCAATCATATCTTGAACCGTCACCGCATCTATCTCGGCAAAAACTTCCTCGACCGTTTTCACTTGCCCTTCAAGCAAGTACTTCATTCCATAGTAGTTTGCTTGTGATTTTGAGTCTTCCAAACTCAGCACCTTCACCCCGTGATACCACTGTTTTGCTCGATCGAGTTCGTCTTCGGTTACTTTTCGCGACCCAACGCGATCCAACAAATAAAACAACTCATCTCGAACAACCTCCACCGCCTCCACCGCCCGCGTGGGATCCACACCCGCCCCCGCTCCGAACACGCCGGTGTCGTGATAGGTATCCATTAAACTGTTGACGTAATAACACAGTCCTCTTTTTTCGCGCACCTCATTAAATAATCGAGAACTCATGGTGTCACCAAACAACACCGACAACATGTTCAACGGAATATGGCGCGGATCGGTGTGTGATACACCACGAACACCCATCATAAAATGCGCCTGATCGGTTTTTTTCTCTTTCAATAAAAATACTTTCGAGCTCAAGGATGATGCGTTGAAATCTTCTGTGCGCATCGCTTTTAACTCCGACGCGGGCGCACCTTTTCGTACAGAAAAAATCTGATGCAGTTCGTCTTCAAGTGAAGCAGAATCAACCACGCGATCATCTCCCGCAACAACCACAATCAAGTTGCTCGCGCCGTACCATCGCTCCATATACGAGGAAAGGTCGGATGCAGAAATCCCCCGCACCGTTTTCTTGGTTCCAATCACATCTCCTTCGAGCGAGGACCCTTTGTACAACACTCCTTCAAACACATCGCCGATATGTCGCGATGGTGTGTCTTTGTACATGTTCATTTCTTCAATAATCACGCCTTTTTCGCGCTCAAGATCGTCCGCTTTCAACAGTGGCGCAGTCAGCATTTGAGACAACACGTCTATCGCCAAAGACATGCGCGCGCTTTCTGTTTTAACGTAATATCCCGTGTACTCTTTTGAAGTAAATGCGTTGTACTGCGCGCCAACTGCGTCTAGCGTACTCGAAAGCGCCATCGAGGTTGGATATGTTTTTGTTCCTTTAAACACCATATGTTCGAGCATATGCGAGATTCCCGCTTGCGCGAGATCTTCGTAGCGTGAGCCGGTGTTCACAAGCACAAGCACCGTCGTGGAGTGTACTGCAGGCATGGGGACGCGAATCACGGTACAGCCGTCGGGGAACGCGCGAACGATGGGCTGAGGAAACGTGGATTTTTGAGAAGTTTTACTTGTGTTTTTCATGTTCGGCATTGTAGCATGCGCGAAGAGATGAAAAATATATTTCAGATTGCGACCAATCACAAACGAGAGTTCTACTCGCTCGTGGTTGCGCTTTTTATTTTTTTGATTCCATCGAACTGGTTTTTGAAATGGATCGGTCCGTTTGCATACTCAAATCAAGTGTTGATTGATTACGCCATTCCAAAACTGTATCTCACCGATCTTTTTTTGTTCTTTGGTGGAATATGGGGCGTGCATATATTGTCTCAATCGTTGCAAAAATCAAAACGCACAACATATGTGATTTCTGCAATTCTGTCTGGATTTTTTCTGATTCAACTGTACGCATCACACGCGCACCCCGCGACTGTCGCGATGAGTGTTCGATTTTTATTTCTGATCTTGAGCGTTCATTTTTTTATTCATCAAAAATCTCAGATCTATTTTTTGTGGATTCGTCGCGCGCTTGTCATTGCGGTGTTTTTTCAGACGCTTCTCGCAACCTCACAATTTTTCATACACCGTGAGCTGTTTGGATATTGGTTTTTCGGTGAACCAATCCTAAACACGAGCCTTTCCACGATTGCGAAGACAGAAGGTGAAATTCGGCCACTCCCATATGGAACCTTTCCACATCCAAACGTGCTCGCGGGATTCGGTGTGTGGAGTTATGTGATGATCTGGTTGATCTCAAAACGGACTTCCTCGCGAAATACCGTTGATCAATTTTTTGTTTTGATCTGTGCGGGGGTGTTGTGCGTGATCACCCAATCGCTTTCTGCAACTATTGCGCTGGGTATCGCGTTCGGTCTAGTTGAAATAAAACGCGCGGTGTCTTTGCGAAATAGTTCTACAGGCAACGCTATTCATTCGTTTTGGGTTCAATATGCGCGAATACTCTCTTTGCTTGTGTGTGTCGTTTTCGTCGCTGTTCCGTTGATCGTGAACGTTTTGGCGCGGTCTTTTTCACACAGTGCTTCGTTGGTGCGACGGGCGCAGCTGAACTCAATCGCGTACAACATGATCTCCGCGCATCCACTGTTTGGTGTGGGGCTTTCGCAGTTTTCGCGCGTGGAAGAACAGTATGGAACCGTAACCGCGTCCTACCGATTCACGCAACCGGTTCATCATGTTGGTCTGCTGGTGTTGGCAGAGCTTGGTTTTGGAGGACTTTTTTTGATCATCCTTTTTTATCTTTTTGCACACAATATGTACTCTGTTCATTTTGAGGATCTGTTTTTGAGCGGAGTTTCTTTTTTGAGCATTCTTACTCTGGATCACTATTTCTTTTCACTTCAACAAGGATTAATAATGTCTTCGCTTCTGCTCGCGATTATCATCACAAAAAAAGATTTTTAATATGTTGGAAAAATGGGAGAATTCGGGAAAGCTTCGTGTGCAATTTTTACATGCGAACAGGTGCGGAAATCCCAAGCATCGCAAATGAGTCGGTAATCACCCGCTCTACCGCGCGCACAAGCATCGTTCGAAACGAGCGAATCGTTGGATCGCTTTCTGTTGCAACGGGACAGGTTGCGTAAAATGTGTTGAACAGTTGCGCGAGCTCAAACGTCGCGGTGCACAGTTCGTGTGGCGCGTAATGTGCGACGGCGCGCGAAAAATATTCGGAAATATGAATGAGCGCACGCGCGAGATTTTCTTCATCGGGGTGGGTAAAATCGGAAGATTGCGACAATGTGGGCGATTGCGACGGTTTAAATGATTGCGACAACTTTGCCAACACCGATCTTGCGCGCACAAGTGTGTACTGCAGATACGGACCCGAGTTTCCCTTGAGGTTGAGCAACTCATCCCAATCAAACACCACATCTTTTTCGCTTTCGCGCTTTAAGTCGTTGTACTTGATTGCACCGATCCCCACCGCCTCCGCAGACTCAGCGTTGATTACAGATGCGCGATTGATGGCTTCTGTGATCACGTCTTCAAGCCAGATAACATTTCCCTTGCGCGTACTCATCTTGCCATCTTTGAATCGAAACATGCCATGTCCGACGTGTTTGCGTTGCGCCTTTGGGAAATACCCAAGAAGTTCCTCAATTTCAAAGATTTGTTGAAAATACAGCGACTGCTCTGCCCCAACCTCGTTAATGATGAGAATATCTTTCCCATATTTTTCTTTTCGGAAACGATCGGTGGCGAGGTCGCGCGTGGAGTACAGGGTTGATCCGTCTTTTTTCAAGATCATAAGCGGTGGAAACGCATCGTTTTCAAAAAACACGAGTTGTGCACCTTCGCTTTCGGTTAACAGGCGTTTTTCTCGGAGTTCTTCGATCACTTCTTTCATTTTGTCTTCGAAAAAGCTTTCGGGAAAGATTGAAGACCCGATCGCCTCACGAACGCCACTTGTTTTCAGACCAAAGGTGACATGAAGTTTGTCGTAAATCTTTTGAAACTCAACCAGAGAATAGTCTATGCACAGTTTCCATAGTCTTCGCGCCTCTTCATCTCCTTGTTCGAGTTTTGTGAACCACTGTCGCGCTTTTTCCTCAAGTGATGCATCTTGTTCGGCGCGCGTGTGAAACGCAACATACAGCGCAACAAGCTCTTTCATAGGTTCTGCGCTTTGCTGAATGCGTTTCTCGTTCTCTTGTTGGTCGCCAAATTCTTTGATCGCGACAATCAGTTTTCCAAACTGTGTTCCCCAATCTCCCAAGTGGTTATCCCTATGGACGGTATAGCCCGCGTACTGCATCATATTTGCAATCGCATCACCGATAATCGTGGATCGCAGGTGGCCAACGGTGAAAGGTTTTGCAATATTCGGAGACGAATACTCGACAATACAGGACTTTCCCTCGCCTGTTTGTTCTACGAGTGGTTCTTTTTCTCCTACAAGTTGAGCACAAAAATCACTCAAACTCGATTTTGAAATATGAAAGTTGATGAATCCTAAACCTGCAACCTCGATCTTCTCGAGGTAATTGAGTTTTTTTTGTTCGAGATTGTGACAAATAAATGTCGCCAATTCTCGGGGTTGAGAAAACCGATCACGATTTTGCGCGTACAACATCATCGCCACATTCGAACTGTAATCCCCGTGTTCGGAGCGAACGGGTCGCTCAACCACAAAAGCGTCGGTTGAAACGATCACCTGTTCGGCGAGAATCTTTTGAATCTCATTGTGGAGTTCTGTTTGAAAAACGATCATATCGTTATCATATCATGCGAGTATCAAGGTCTTGAAGTGTGGATCGCAACCTCACTTTTTGAACGAAGATTGAAAGTGATGGTTCCCTGCTTGTCTGTTCTCCAGATCTGAATCTGTTTTTTTATGACTTTGTCGAGTATTTCTTGATGTGGATGATGATAGGAATTTCTTTTTCCGACGCTAAACACGATATGCGTCGGTCGAAGCTCCTCGAGAAACGGGGTTGAGGTTGAGGTTTTTGATCCGTGATGCCCCGCCTTCAACAAGGTAACTTGAGAGAGTTTCTTTTCATCCACCAATCTTTTTTCGTATTTTTCCGGAAGGTCTCCAGAAAACAAGGCGCTGAAAGCGTCAATTTTCAGCCGTATAACAATTGAGTTAGCATTGGTGTCCGACAAAAGCGTTGGAGTTCTTCTTGTTTTTATATCTGGTATCTGCTTTTTTTCGCGAAAATCCCAGATTCTGGGTTGTGTGTTTTCATCTGGTGGCCAAAGACAATCTATTTCCCAATCGGCAATATTGATTCGATCCCCATCTGCTAATGTAGCTAATGATTGTATCTGGAGTAAGGTTTGCATGCTCCATTCTTGATCTGGTTCACCATTAAAAAAGAGCGTGTCAATCTGAAAATAACGTGCGAGATGTTCAAGACCGCCTTTGTGATCGAGATCGGGATGCGAAATGATGACAATTTCGATAGTGCGATCAAAAAAAGGCATTTGTTGATACAAACATGTTTCAATCGAACGATCGGGACCTGTATCAATGAGGAGTTGTGTGGTACCTTGGATGATAAGAATCGCATCACCTTGTCCGACGTCACAAAAAACGACTCTCGGAGGGCGAAAAAACGAGTGCAATGCGAAAAAAGCCACCAGAGGTAGCGTGATCATCACATATGTATGTATTTTCATGATACATCGCTCCTTTATCTGTGTTTTGAACGTTAGCAAAGACCTTCTCTATCCGCCAATCTGGACGACCTCAAGAAACGAGTCCTATTTTCTTTCTTTTCTGTGCGGAAAATGACATATTTTTTCTCCGAAATCGAGCCAATAATATCAAGAGTGCCGAAAGAAGAACGAAACTCCAACGCGGAGATTGTATCGAGTATGTGCGGAAAACTGCGGAGTTCCAGAACGAGCATACGGAGAGAAACAAGAAACAAAAGAGTTCAATTATGGGAGTGAAGATTGATAAGATAATCGGAACTCGATCTAGAAAAGGGATTGATATAGCCGACAGATACATAATTGGAGAAACCAACCACCCTACCGACACATTCGCAAGAATGGAGACCGCAGGACTCGATCCAAAGGCAACAAGAATGATAGGAAGCGTTCCATACATCGCTCCAATCGAGATTGCCAGATCATCAAAAACCCAGTTTGGTCTGAGTCGAAAATGCTTGAAGAAGTAAGAAAAGATTGGTGCAACAAACAATATTCCACCTGTTGCACCAAAAGATAACAAAAAACTGAGGTTAAAAAGAAAGAATGGATCAATGCAAAGAAAGAAAGTAACACAGAACAGGTATACAAACAGTGTATCCTTCTTTCTCCCCAATATTTGGATTGATATATCAATCGCTTTTGAAAAGAGCGCGCGAAGAATTGGGATGCCAAACCCCGCCAATCCCGCATACAATACGAGCAACATCATCAAAAGAAACTCGCGAATTACTCGAGTAGGAATCACCTTCAACACACGCCCACTCCATGCTTCGACTAAGGACACATTGAACCCCGAAGCGGTCAACATATGGATCACTCCCACGTTTCGCAACAGATTCGACAACTCGAGATTTTTCTCCGCATACTTGCCTATAAGCATCCCCGATACCAATAATGCTGTTGGAGAGGTATACTCGTTTTGGAAGAGTGAGAGCAAGCGGGATCGGAACAACTCGAGGAATTGGTGTCGTTTAAATAATGTACAAATTACCGAAATAGGATCTTTCTTTATATATGAATAGTCGCCGTATACCGCTCCTTCTCCATTCTCCGAATGGTTTGGCAGAAAGCCATTTGTTTTGCTACTGTGCAATTTCATTCCAACCCGAATTCCGCATTCCTCAAGTGCCTCTCGAGGAAAGTTACCCCGTAAAATGAAGGTTGTAAGATCATGCGAAATGATCGTTTCTGATCCTTTCTGATCTATTCCATCGAAAATCCGCAGTTCTACGGCATATTCATCCAGATTTCCGCTCTGGAGTTGTGTTATGGTATTCCGCATACGAAGCGTAGTTATAATATAGATCAGTATAGTACAGACAAGTATATACCTTATCATTTCTTCGGACTTCCTATGCTTTTCTGTTTTCACGCAATGCGAAGTAAGTGAAAACTACTTTTGTAGTAAAAGATCAAGGGTAGCTTTTGGTACGGTGCAGTTTGATTGAAGTTGTGCAAACGAAACGTATGGTCGATTTGAAATAATACACATTGCTCTCGCCTCACCGATTCCATCAATATCCATCAATTCCTGTTCTGTCGCGGTATTAATGAAAGATGAGTCATTGAGTTCCGCATTGTTTTCATTTGTTTTCTCGTTTGCATTATCGTTTACATCCACAAGATCTTTTTGAAGTTCTCCGATAAACGGAAAGTACTCGTGCTGTTCGTCTTGTACTTTTTCGGCTAGATTGATGTGTTGACCAATCCAAACCATATCTGCATCTGCATGAAATCCCCCCGCCTTCGTCACCCCATCCGCCAATCGTGATCCCGTAGGAAGTTCAAATACACCTGTTTTTTTCACTGCGCCAGAAATACTCACAACAATCTGACCAGATTCCGAAGAAACAGGTGCGCCACTTTTTGACGCAGTACCCGAGAGATCTTGATCCAAGAGTTCAAACTGTTCTTGGTCAATTTTGAGCACACAGATTTCTTCTTGTGGTTGCGATGACAGTTCGCGTAGCACCTTCATCGTAAATAACAGTGTTCCGCATACCACAACACTACTCACACCAAACCACACAATGCGTGCTAATCGCGTATATCGACGCAGAACAAACAAAAGAAAAGACGCAACGATACGAAAACGATAGATCAATTGATGCATACATATGAGCATGCATCCTCATGCTTACAAAAAGCTTACTTTCGTTCAAATACTCAAATCACATAGTTGATAAGCTTTTCTGGAACAAACACGGTTTTTTTCGGTACTGCACCGCGCAGTACTTGTTTTGTTTTTTCTTGTGACTGCAAAAATGTTTCGATGCGTTCTTGCGATCGTGCAGTAGTGAGAGGAACGGTAAACACCGCTTTCGTTTTTCCATTCATCTGAAGAACGAACGACACATCGTTTTGAACTAAAAACTGCGGATTTGCAATTGGCCAGTTTGATCGGTGAATCGAACGGAACTCCCCTTCACCATCCCAACAGCCGAGCCACTGAAAAAGCTCTTCTGTCATATATGGAGCAAATGGCGCGAGCAAACACAAAAACTGCATCGCGTCTTCGCGCGACATCGATTCGGACGCGTCGTTCCACAGATTCACGCACTCCATCATCGATGCGATGGCGGTGTTGTAATGAAACTCGCCGAGATCGTGCGTGCATTTTTGGATTGTTTGATGAAGTTTCTTTTGCAATGCGGGGGTTGTAGGATTGGTGGCCGAGGTTTTTTCGACAACGGTACGCCATACGCGCTGCATCCAGCGCTCCATTCCCGCAATTCCATCGTCGCGAAAATCGCCACCTTGATCGTACGGACCCAAAAACATTAAGTATGTTCGTAAGGTATCGGCGCCAAACTTCACGATGTATTCGTCGGGATTCACCACGTTTCCTCGAGACTTACTCATCTTTGCACCATCTTTGATGATCAATCCATGACCAAACAGGAACGGAAACGGTTCATCAAACGAAAGCAGTCCCCACTCGTGTAAGGCAATCGTCACAAATCGCGCGTATAAAAGATGCAACACCGCATGTTCCGCACCACCAATATATGCGGACACCGGCATCCATGTTTTGATTCGTTCAGGATCAAACGCGAGCGTTGAGGCTGTTTTTGATCCAAGAGATGGGTAGCGCAAAAAATACCAACTTGAATCCAAAAAAGTATCTGACACGTCTGTTTCGCGTTTCGCAGTTTCCCCACATCTGGGGCATGTGGTCATTAACCACGATTCAGGTGCTTTTTCGAGCGGCGACTTCCCGTCTCCCATAGGTTTGTACTCCTCGATATACGGCAACTCAACTGGAAGCTGATCTTCAGGAACGGGTTGCCACCCACAACTCGGCGTGCCCACGCACTCGACCATTGGAATGGGAGGACCCCAAAATCGTTGACGAGAAATGAGCCAGTCGCGCAGGTGATACGAGGTTGAACGGGTTGCCCATCCTTTTTCGACCATATACTCTATGATTTTTTTTGAGGCAACCGCAACCTCAAGCCCATCTAAAAATGCAGAGTTGATCATTGCGCCATCATCTTCTTGAACCTGATTTTTATCGACAACTGGAGTGGTATCTCCATTTTTACCCGTAACGACGCGGATAATCGGCAATTCCATGACCTGCGCAAACTCAAAATCGCGCAGATCGTGTGCGGGAACGCCCACCACCGCACCGGTTCCAAAGCCCGCCAACACAAAATCGGCAACATAGATCGGCATCTTGGAATTGTTGAGTTTGTTGATCGCGTACAACCCCGTGAATGCGCCCGTTTTTTTGCGCGCATCTTCAAGGCGTTGCTGTTCGGATTTTTTAAGTGCTTGATCGCAATACGTTTTCACTTCATCTTGATGTTCTCGCGCGATCTCGACCTCACCGCGAGAAATCCTCATTGCGAGTTCATGTTCGGGCGCGATCACCACGAACGTCGCGCCGAAGTTCGTTTCTGGGCGCGTGGTAAAACATGTAATTTTTTCATCTGTATCTGCGATTGGGTATGCAATCTCCACCCCCTCCTTCTTCCCGATCCACTGGCGCTGTGCAATCTTAATCGCTTCTGGCCATCTTAATTTTTCGATATTTTTCAACAATGTATCTGCGTAGTTCGTAATGCGAAAAAACCACTGCTTCGCGTCTTTTCGCTCGACAACCGTTTTACATCGCTCGCATACGCCATCCTCAACCTGCTCATCGGCGAGCACGGTTTTACAGGACGGACACCAGTTCACCTTTGAAATCGCTTTATACGCCAATCCCTTTTTGAACATTTGAATAAACAACCACTGCGTCCATTTGTAGTACTCGGGATCATAGGTTTCGAGACGTTCATTCCACGCAAATCCGTTTCCTATTTGTTGCAGTTGCTCATAAAAATGTTTTTCTGACACAAGTGCCTGCTCGGCGGGATGTTTCCCGATCTTCATGGCGTAGTTTTCTGAATGGATTCCAAACCCATCCAACCCGATCGGCTCCAGAACATCATGACCGTTCATGCGTTGGAATCGGCCTGCGATATCGGCACCACTAAACGCGTACATGTTTCCCACGTGCAATCCTTCTGCGGAAGGATATGGAAACATCATCAGGTTGTAGTACGGATCGACTGGGTGATCGAGATTGGGTTCGTAAACGCGCGCGTCTGCCCAAATTTTCTGCCATTTTGCAGAAATCGTCGCATGATCGTATCTTGAAGGAATGGTGTTTTTCATAGTTCGCATTATACACAATGTTTCCTGAACTATGATATTGTTAATCTATGCGTTCTTCTGCCCAAATTGCATCATTGTGTGCGTCGTTTCTTTTTTCGTATGTTGTGCTAACCGTTGCCTCACTCGATCGGTTTGCACTTCAAGCTGTCGCGTTTCTTTTTTTGATCTACGTTATTGTGAAAGCGCGATCTAAACACACGACACATCTTTTTCCTTCACTTACAATCGAGTTTTTTCTGTTTTGTTCCTCCCTCTTTTTGCTCATCGGGCATACAGGGGGCATTCATTCGCTTTTTTTGCCAGTGATGTTTTTCGTGCTGTTTATCTCGATTTTTTTACTGGACACCACCGTCCTATTCCTTTTTGGATTAACCATTCCCGTTTTTTTGTACGCCGTATCTACCGCGATTGTGTCGATGCAAGAATGGTCATTGCTCATTTCGTTTCCGCTTATGCTCCCCATGTTGCTTTTTGCGCACGTGTCGTATCGCAATCATGAACGCGATACGCAAGAACTATCGCACGCTCGCACGCAAGAACTTTCCACGATGTTGTATTTGAGCACGTTTTTGAAACCAAAACTCGAACACCTGATGAATTTGTGTGAGTATCCCGAAATAAACAAAGAAAACATTCAAAAACAAATTCTTTTGATTCTTGAAGAAACACAAACCCTTACCGATCAGAACACATGAAACCGCGTACACATATGACTCATTTGAAACACGCAACGCTTTTTGGGCTTTGCTGTGCGAGCATGACTTTTTTTGGAAAGATCGCATACGATCATTTCACCGCCCGTGCGGAAATGAACTCGAATAGTTATGTCATTCAATACGGCAACATCAATATGAGTTCGGGAACACAAACGAAGGATGGTTCGTATACCGTCACCCAAACTTCGGGACAAACCGCCCCCGGAGAGTTCAACTCCACAGGATTTACCGTAAAATCTGGTTTCCAGTACATCTATTCGATCGGAACCTTCGGGTTTACTCTTTCCTCGACCGCACTGGATCTTGGAGAACTTTCGCCGAATACATTTTCGAGCACTCCCTCAACCGTCATCACTGTTTCTGCAAAAGGCGCGGGTGGATACACTGTCTTTGTGGGCGAAAACAACCCTCTCACCTTCGGCGTCCAAACCATTCCCGATACCACATGTAATTCTGGATCGTGTTCCGAAACAACGGTTGGATTGTGGGACGACGCAACGAAGTATGGTTTTGGATACAGTTTGAGTGGGACCAACATCGCTTCCGGATTCACCACCACCGAGTACTTCAAACAGTTTGCGGATTTTTCTGGAAACGAACCTCCACAAGTGATCATGAGTAGTGCAGACGTTGCGGACTCGGAGCAGGCAACCTTGCTTGTGAAGGCGGCGGTCGATGGCACGCAACAGGCGGGATCGTACGAAAACATGCTGTATTTTATTGCGTTACCGGTGTATTAAAAATACGCGAAAAGAATTATGAAACGAATACTTTTTTTGATCATCATAAGTGCAGTCTGCGTGACGATGCAAAAATCGCACGCGCAGTCGGGTTCAAGCGCGGCATTCGGACTCACCATCACTCCACCTGTCACCCAAATGCAGATCAAACCTGGGAAATCGATCATCCTCGCGTTTACAATCGAAAATACCGGTGCAAACGATCTTTCTGTCACTGCGTTTTTTAGTGATCTGCTTGTAGATGCGGACACCGGCGCACCTCGCACATCATACACACCCGCAGTATTCCCATACGCGCGACTCCAAAACCTCGACAAATCGCTGAATACCCCGTTTGTCCTTCCTGCTGGAAAAACCGATCAACTCGTGGTGAAGTTTGAAATTCCTTCAACGATGAGTGAACGCGAATACAATCTCACCCTTATGTTGCAGGGAGAACCCATATCACACACAACTTATGACCAGATTGGAAATAAAAATCGCGCGTCTGCGGTTGGATTCGTTGGCGCACACGTTCTTCTCTCGATCACCCACACAGGGCAAGATCTTTCTGAACTGATCGTCGATGAAGTTCGCGCATCAAGTTTTTTTGATTCGCTTCGTCCGCTCACCTTCCGCGTGTTCGCATTCAATCAGGGAAAAACTCGAGGAACCGTTCAAGGAACCGTGCGCATTAAATCGATGTGGACAAATCAAGAAGAAACCATCACGATTCTTCCTGAGTATGTGTTAGCACAATCGCGCCGGGAACTCCGCGGGTCAATAACAGAATCTTCGCTATCGCAGTCCACTCTTCCAACGCTTTTTTCAGTACAACGTGCGTTTTTTATTGGGCCTCAGCGCATTGAGGTTGAGCTTACACATGATGCGGGGAAAGCGTCAACACGAAAAACAATCACGGTGTTCGCGGTTCCGTTTTCGCTATTATTCCTTTTTTTTGCAGGAAGCGGATTGTGGATATTACGCGTCTACTTGAAGAAATACACGCAAAAGAACACAGAAATAAATCATTGACACGAGAAAACAAACATGCGTACTATAGAACTGTAGCCGTGAAAACGCGGCATCTTTTGGGTATTCAAATATGAAACAAAAAAAAGCATCGCTCATTCTCACCACACTATTTGTCGGACTCTTTGCAGGTCTTCCATTCGCGACTTCTTCGATTAAGTCTTCCAACCTCACACTCGTCTCCGACACCTTAAGCAACCCCCGCCTCTCCTTTTACGGATTAACCGCTGCAAATGTGCTCGGTTCTTCACTCGTCACCATTCAAACGTCCTCTGTTCCTTCTGGCGATTCAACACAGCTTGCATCCCCTTCTTCATTAACCAAAGACGTTCTTATTGGTGGCACAGTCTATATATTAGATGGCGTTGCACCAAATGCCGATACATCGAAATTTTCGATCACAACAGGATTAGCGGCAGGAGATATCGCAAGCGGAAAGGCAGTCGTTGCAACACAATCTTCGATTCACACAATCAAGTTTAAGCCTGCAAGCGCCGTTCCTAATGGTTCGTTTCGCGTTCTTATCCAAGCAACAGATAACACGGGGACAAGTGCTGACGGAATTCCCGATGGTGATGGATTTGATTTCAGCACAACCACCCCAACCGTTACCTGTCCTACAGACGTCTCATCATATTACGACTTCGTTGCGGGAACCGCATCTGCACAAGCAGTCACCGTTGGTAGTTTGAAATATCATTCCTTTGAATGCCGATATTCGGGACCAGGGAATCCTTCGGAAGATTTCAACGCAAACCCCATGGTTATTACCCGATTGATCAACCCCGCTCCAAGGAGTGGACACACGGTTGGAACTTCCGATCCATACAAAATGATTGTCCAAAATTTGGGAACAAGCACCTATCCCGTTGTTGATCAAACCGCCACACAAATCGGCGTGATTGAAGGCGTTCGCGTCACCGCAACCGTTCCTCCGCAAATCACCTTTACCATTGCCGGTGTCGCGGATAGCGCAACGGAGTGTTCGCTCAACCTAGATGTGACAACCACCGCCACCTCGGTTCCCTTCGGAGAACTCACTATCGATACCTTTAGAACGGCCGCGCAAACCTTCACCGTTTCTACCAACGCGTACAACGGATGGGTCGTGACCGCACAACAAAACGACAACCTTGGAATGGATGCAATCGCCTGTCCCGATGGTTCATTCCCCACAAACTGTATCGCTGATGTCTCTGTTGGAGGAATAACCTATGGAAGCGAAGGCGCGTGGGCAACAGCAACGGACTACGGGTTTGGATACACCTTGGAGAAGAACGCGGGAAATGGAGCCGTTGCATTCTCCGCACCAAACTACAAACAGTTTGCCGATCTTGCCAACCTTGAACCCGCACAATCAATCTTTTCGGATGATGCGGTTGGAAGTAGCGAATCATACAATGTCTGCTATAAAGTTGCGATCGGTGCAACACAAGCAGCAGGAGACTATGAAAATATCGTTTCGTATACCGCAACAGCAACATTCTAGGAACACACCATGAAAAACAATCTGCCCACCCTTTCCAAAACAGTATTCGTTTCCTGCGTTGTCGCAGGAGTGCTCACCCTTGCAATTCCCCTTTCGCGCACATTTGTTCATGCGCAAGAACTTCGAGATATGAATCAACAGCTTGTGATGAGCGCGATTCCCCCTCGAACCGAAACGATGAAGGTAAAAAAGGGTGAAACACAACAGTTTTCGGTGCGATTGAAAAACATGTCGCAAACACCCATCACGGTGTCGAGTTTTGCACAGGATTTTATTGTCGCAGACGATGGGAAAACCCCCACCCCAGTCAGTGAGCGCGACGCCTCCACCCTTCGATGGAGTCTTGCGTCGTGGTTAACGGTTTCTCCAAACGAAGCGTTAATCGAACCAATGGAATCGCAGATGTTTTCTGTGATCATGCAGGTGCCTTCGGACGCGATCGCGGGTGGTCATTACGCCATGATTTTGCACCGCCCTCTCACCGAAGTTGAGTTGATTACAGAAGACGAATCGGCGGATTCTTCTATCGCTCAAGGTTCTGCTTCAACAACACACAATCGCGTGGGAACGTTGGTGTATGTTGAGGTTGACGGAATCATCAACGAAAACGCGGTTGTCCAGCGTCTTTCCGCTCCTCAACTTTCGGAGTTTGGTCCCGTCCCCGTTTCATTCGAGATTGAGAATCTTTCCGATACGCATATTCAACCAAAAATTAGCATGACTGTGAAGAATCTGTTTGGAAAAGTTTCGCAAGAAGGAACCGTTGAGACCGCGAACATCTTCCCCTACTCTGCTCGAGCGTTTTCTTCTTCATTTGATAAAACGTGGGGATTCGGTCCGTATACCACAACAATCACCGCGGGGTATGGTTCTCATGGAAAAGTTGTGTCGGCATCCACGGTGTTTTGGATCATTCCATATCGTCTCTTACTTGCGCTGCTCGTGGTGTTTGTGTCGGGTGTCGCTATTGTCGTCGCGATTCGTCGACATCTCACACACAAGAACTCGATTCAACAACAGGAAATTGAGATCTTAGAAGAACGACTTCATCAGCTTGAAAATGAACTCAAACATTCGGAGAAATAGCGCATGCCACTTCGCAGGCCTTCCCGACTACGGAGGTTCATTACCTTTCTGTTCTGTACGATAATTGTTGCAGGCTTTGCTCGCGCGCAAGAAGGTGGCGTTCTCCCTGGGGAGTCGTTGGGGACAAATCCCAAGCCGCGTTCGACCACCGTGACAGCAACCGTTCCCGACATTGTTCCTCCATCGATTCCCATTTTAATTGCTCCAACAAACGCGTCGGTTCATAACATCAATCGGCTGACCTTTATTTGGCAAGAATCAACCGATAACATTGGTGTGACTGCGTACCATCTTTTTCTTGATGGTGTGGCGTTTTTTTCAAATATTCCGTTGAGTTCAACGACGAATTCATCGTATGTTTTGAGTTATGCAGATGGAACCTATTCCCTCGTCCCGTTTACGGGAATGCCGGACGGATCGCATACATGGAAAATTCAAGCACAAGATGCACGACTCAACGCAACAGACTCCGCAACCTGGAGTTTTATCATTGATACCACCGCACCACCCATCGTGATCACGCACATTGGATCGACAACGGTCTCGATTAGTTCGCAAGATAGCGACACCATCCCAACCTCCGCCATTTCGATCACCGAAAACAATCCCACAATCTCTGGAACAACCGAGTCGAACGCGTCGATTGTGGTTACACTTTTCTTAGCGGACGGGTCAACGGTGCAACGCACAACATCCGCAACAAGCGCAGGCGCTTTTTCGGTGAGTTTTCCTGTTCTCGAGCGAAATGTGATTCACCGCATTCAAATTCGATCCACGGATTATGCGGGAAACACCTCGGTACTCGACAACGTGCCGTTTACGATTTCATCTCTTCAAATTGTCCTCCCCTCACCACTTCCAAAAATCACGATCCCCGCAACGGTACCTTCAATATTTGAGCGGCGCGAAACAATGATTCGCACAATTGAAGAAAAAATCGAGGAGTTTAAACAATCACTTCCGCAAGAACTTGTTGTTCCTTTTGAAGTGAGCCTCGCCGTGTCTGTGCGTAGTTTTTCGGTTCTGGTGTTGATCCTATTGATCATTCGATATCTTGAAAAGTTTTTCTCTGTATTACGTCATGCGGGGCAACCAGTGCGAGCTTTGCGATTGCGCGAATTCGCGAGCGTTTTTCGGGCAACGGGAATCGCGCCTTGGTATCTCATTCCGTTTTTTGCTCAACAGCGCGGCGGAATGATATTGGGATGGCGCGAGTCGTCGCAAGAGGTTGGAACAATTCCTTCGGTGCAACTGCGTGGGATGTCAAGATACGTGGATGAGATGCGGTTTTCGGATGAGGATGGGTGGTTTGAGCAGATTCACACCGAGATTCACAAGAAAGAAGTGGTCCAAGTTACCGTACAACACAAATTCGCGTTGTTCTCACCTGAAACTGTGGCACAAAGGGTGCACACACTCCCCGAGTTTTTGGATGCGCGCGTGATAGAACTTGAAAGCGTTGAGAAAAAGAATTTGCTCCCACCATTTGGGATTGTGCGTGATGAAAATGCGCATGTGAAGTTCTACCCCATTGTTCCAGTAGTGATGCAGAATGATACCCATGCGCGTGTCGTTCCTCTTCACATTGGTGGAAAACGCATGCGATGGCCGTTTGTGTTGTTATTCTGTATCATCACCTTTTTTGAGCCATCGATTGCGAATATTGTTATCACGTCGATATATGGTTGGTATGCGTACTGTCGATCTCAACGAAAAAAGGCCATTGTGCGGACTGTTTTTCCGTACGCGAAGATGTTTCAGAGGATTCTTGCCGAAGAATCTCGTTCTCCGCAATCGTGAGTTCTATTATTATCTTACGCAAAAATTCCCGCAAGGTTCTCGAATATTTTTCCGCATCTTTTCCGCAACTGGTTGTTTCGCTCTCTTTTCGTTCTCCGCAGTTTCTGTATCTGGGTTTGCGGAGTTTGTACAAAATTGCGAAAGTTGTTTTCACAGCGAGATTTTTTGTTGAAATACAAATGAAGCGTGCGGAAATTGTTTCACTCAGATGAGCGTCTGCATGCAGGAAAGAAGCGTTTTCCACACATCTTCACGCTCTTCTATCACATCTGAAAGCTGATTTGGGATCATAATATCCAGGCTGAGCATCTGGAAAGATTGAAAAAGAATTGTGGAATATATCTCCTTTTCGCGATCGGTCAATCCTTTTTTGAGTTGAAACTCCGCTAGCAGTTTTCCAACTTGTTTGCTAAGTTTCGCGTAGTCTTTGGATGTTTTCTCCAGATTCCACAATCTGGAAGCAAGTTCGCGTGCATCCCCGTGTTGGAGCTCGCGCGTTGCGAATGCGAGCACATGTCCGTTTAAATGCGTTGATCGCAACACCTCGTTCATGTGATGTGGAATTGGCCAAGGTGAAACGTACACTCCCCGTTCGAGTTGCGCAAATCCGTGTTGATCAAGAAGATCTCGGAGTTTACGGTACACCGAACTCGCGTGAGAACCGCGTTCGCGAACCTGATAAAGAATGACAATTCTCCATTGTTCATCCCAATCCTCACCGAAGCGCTGGAAGGTCGGAAAACGGGCAAGAAACGACTCTTTCCCAGCAACTGTCGCACGGATCTGTGCGAGGCCTTGTTTATGAAAGATGGAGATCGCGCCTTTTTTACGAAGATCGGCGATGGCTCCACGCACCGATTGCGATGGTACTTGAGAGAGCCAAAAATACATCTGCTGATATGAACATTCAGCGAATGTATGTAGGTTGCGGATATATCGCGCTTCTTTCTGTTCTGAACAAGAAAATGCAAGCAAATAGAACAACACTTGTTCAGCAACAGAAATATGTGGAAGGTTATCAGTTTTACTCATATTTTTCCTCTTTCACGCAGATTTCTTTCGGTTTCTCTTCTGCTTTTATCTATTTATGTGGCTTGTGTTCGGGTATTTCTCTTTTTTGCTATGGTGATGTGTATATGCCAGTCTATACAGATCATTGTTGAAAATCAATACCACACACTGCGTTGTTTTTAAACAAATCACAATGTGCGGAAGTAGTGTGTGCAAACCCGAATCATCTCCGCAATGTGATCTATTCTGATCATCATGTGATCTTTTTTATTTGCTATGAAATGACCTTGTGAAAATATGGAAACCTGCGGAGTATTTCTTTCTCCGCGTACTTGATTACATGCTTGACTCACCTATCTGGTTTACCTAAAGTGCTGTACATACACGTTATGCAGAATGAATGAAAAGTTATGAACACAACCAAGCCGGAAAAAACGTATAACAGCGTGTAACACTCGAGAAACATGAACAGTCCTGCCACTACACTGTCTGCTTCACCCGCGCGCGCGCGCGAGGATCGTATTGCGCACGCGATTTTGTTAACACGATTTTCGACGTTTCTGCAAGCTCAGCAACTTTCAAAAATTTCAATAAAAAACTATCTGTCCGATTTGCGACGGTTTTTGACCTATTGGCAAAATGAAAATCAGAGCGATAAATCAATCCAATTAGATTCTGTGGAGTCCGCAATCCGCGCGTATCGATCGATGCTTTTGGCGAGCGCGACCCCACTTTCAACCCTAAATCGCAAGTTTGCATCATTGAAACAATTTTCTCTGTATCTGGAACAGACGCACGACCGCCATATTGATCAAACATTGTTGACGCGAATCGTAACCACACCGAAAAAAAACGAGCAAGAACGCGAACCATCACCGAACGAGTCCGCGCTCCATCAGTTCGCTTCGGCACTTGCCGATGAAGGGTGCTCGCACGAAACGATCCAAAATTACACGGCTGATGTGCACCAATTCATGGAATTCGCACAAGAACAGATCCTCGCATCAAACCAAACAAAACCCCAGCTCGTTTCTTTCTTCTCACATCTGGAAAAAGCGGGTTTTGAGCCTGCTACGATGCGCAGAAAGAGCGCGAGTCTCAAAAAATTCTATATCTGGGCAAAAAATTCGGGATATCTTCTGGCATCTCCGTATGATTCTTTTTTCCGCAAACTGGTCGATCATGCGATTGTGCAGGTGCGGAGATTTACTCCACTCGCTTTTTTTGAACGCGCACGAAAATCGCGCAACGAACATGCTGTTTTAGAACCTAGCGCCTCGAAAAAACCTCGATCGTTATACCAGCTGTATTCAGAATGGCCGGTGAGTTCCTATCTCCATTTGGGCGTGTTGATTATTTTTGTGATTCTGCTTTCGCTTTTTGGATATCAACAATTTTTTGTGGATGCTGAAAAGAAACTCGCGTACCCTTCCTCACTCACCACGCCGAATCGCGTGTTGAGCTTTCAAGGGCGATTAACTGACAGTGCGCAAACACCAATCGTGATCCCGACGAACACCTCGTTTCGTTTGTTTAGTGTGGACTCTGGAGGAACGGCGCTGTGGGATTCCTCGACGTGTTCTGTTGACCCTGATCAAGATGGTATTTTTTCTGTGTTGTTGGGAAGTGACTGTGGAGGCGCGATTGCCTCGAGCGTGTTTACGGAAAATCAAAACGTGTACTTGGAGGTTGTGGTTTCGGGCGAGACCTTGGCACCTCGCCAACAGATCGCAACAGTTGGGTATGCGCTCAACTCCGAAACGTTGCAAGGCTACCCCGCTTCCGCAAGTGCGGTAGAAAACACGGTGCTTGTGATGAACAACTCTGGGGATGTAATCTTGGGATCCTCGGCACCAAACTTGAAAGCAACGTCTGACAGTACCTTTACGATCGAGGGAACGACGCTCGCGCTTCTCACCACGGCGGGAACTGGTGGGGGCGATATCACGATTCAACCTGATTCTTCTGCGACCACAGGTCAAGTGAACTTTTTGGGAAGCACCACAACAGAAGATTTTATTTCTATTTCGAACAGCGCGCTTACCACCGGTAACTTGATTGACGCGAGCGTGGGAAATGCGAATACTGGGTACAATTTTTTATCATTTTCTGGTGGATCTTCACCTGTTGAGCGATTCGCGGTGAACGCGCTTGGGGGTGTTACGGCTGCGAGCTACATTCAGGCTCCTGGCGCAACATTTTCGGCGACCTATGCGGGCGGCACTCCACTTACGGTGCAGGGTGGGCCCTCGGGGACAGCGAACTTGATGGATTGGAAAAGTGGCGCGGGGTCGACATTGGGCGTGATTAATAGCGCGGGGAACGTGGGAATTGGGACGACCTCTCCTTCCACTGCACTCCACGTAGCAGGAGCAACAGGATTAACCCTAGGATTTGATGCGGCAACCAATACCGCAGGGACACTGAAGATGATTGGTACAGGAGCAAACGATTACTACACCACATTCACCACAGGCACACAGACTGCAAATGCGACGTATACCCTCCCAACCGCGATGGCAGGAGGAACAGGATATGTTCTTACAGGAAATACCGCAGGAGAGATGAGTTGGACTGCTCCTGGATCTGTGGCAACAAAGTGGAATGCCATTACAAGTCCAGATGGTGCACAAACCCTCACTATGGCAAACTACGCAACAACATGGAACTGGGACACCCTTTCAACAGGAACAGGACTCACTATTGGAAGTACCTCTCTCTCTTCTGGATCGCTTGCTTCACTTTCGGTGAGTGGAACAAATGCAGCGTCAAATACACAAAAAGCGTTAAACATCACCACAAGTGGTGCAAATGGAACCGCAACACAAACAACATATGGACTATACGCAACAAACACCCATACAGGAACAACCTCAACAAATATTGCAGGGTACTTCTCTGCTTCTGGGGGAACAACAAATTATGGTTTGTATTCTGCAGGAGGAGAAAATTATTTTGCGGGGAATGTGGGGATGGGGATTACAAATCCAGGTTCAAAACTCGAAGTGGTTGGTGGTGGTTATTTCTCTTCCTCCACCGCTCTAACCACCAATCTCACTACTTCTTGGACCAACAATGGTTCCTTCGCCTATGAAACCTTCACCTCCTCCGGTGCCAATATCACCCAAGCAGTTAACTCCACTGGTTACGGTATCGCTAATGCCAACACTACCAGTCTTACCCCTCAAAAAGTCTACAAAGTAACCTTCACTCTCACCCAAAACTCTGGCAGTAGACCAATATTCTTTGTCTCAACCAGCGGTACGGGGGGAGGATCTGGCATCGATCCCGTATGGATTGCAGTCACTCCCTCTGGGGACAACAGTTATACCTTTAAAGTTCCCACTTCTGCAAGTTATGCCCCCGGTTTTCGCACCGAAACTGGAGTTGCCTCCGACTTTACTATATCTAACTTCCAATTTCGGGAAATTACTGATGCTTTAACCGTTAATTCTAGCCTAGTTACTAACAACCTTGAACTGAAAGGGCTCATAACTTCCGCTGGTGGCTCGAGTGGAATATCTCTCTCCCATCTGGGCAACGTTGGTATTGGTTCAACAACACCTGCTGGATTATTACATCTTCGTTCAAGCACTCCCTACTTATTCATTGAGGATACTGTCAACACTGGGACTAAACCAGTTGGCGCATTAACAGTTGGAGCAGACGCAAGCAATAAAAGTAACTTTACTTTCTGGCAAGGTGCCACTACAACAAATATCATCACTGCTGGAAATGAAAGATTTTCTTTTGGTGAAGATTATGTCTATCTACAATCCAATACAACTCCAAATTTGTATATCAATAACTCAGGCAACGTCGGTATCGGCACCACCACTCCCGGATATATGCTTGAGGTTGGGAGTGGAGATTTGAATTTGAGTACAGGAACCGTACGCATGGCAGGAGCAGATTATGGACAGTACTTCATTGATAGTGCAGGAACCAATAACTATGTATGGGCTTCCGATGCAAGTGGACGTGGAACATGGGCAGATCCAAGTGTGTTAACGAGTGCAAATAACTACTGGCAACTGAATGCAGAACAGATTGCACCTAAGAATGCTCTGTGGCATGACCTCATGGTTGGAGGAACCGCAACCTCCTCTGCCAAGTTCTATGCTCAGGCCAATACGGGGAATGGGTACTTTGCGGGGAATGTGGGGATTGGGGTGACGAGTCCAGTTTCAAAATTGGATGTCAGATCAACATCCGATTTATCAACTATAGGAGTTCAACTTTCACTGGTTGATGATACAACGGCTGCACAAGGGGTAGGAGGTATTTTTAATCTGGGTGGTAAATATAATTCAAGTGGTGGTGTAACATCTTTTGCTTCCTTACAAGGTATAAAGGAAAATGCAACTGATAGTAACTATGCTGGTTCACTTGTGTTTTACACTAGACAGGCTGGTTCTGGAGGTTGGAACGTAGTTGGACAAGAAAAAATGAGAATCACAAGCACCGGCAACGTCGGTATCGGTACCACCACTCCCCTTGCCCTTCTTGATGTCGCAGGAAATGCATCAACAGCGGGGACACTCTCGTTCCGAGGAACAACTGATCCAAAGATTAATGTATTGAATGGAGAGAACTTTGGAATTCGTACTTCGGCAGGGGGAGATGCAGGACTCAGTGAAAAGATTACGGTGCTTGCTGGAGGGAATGTGGGTGTGGGGACAACGGGGCCTGGTGCATTACTTGACGTAAATGGAGCAGCAATATTTCGAGGATCTGCTAGTGTTGATGCACTTACCGTCTCCAGTCCAACGAACAACTATCTTGCACTAAACACCACCGGTATTGCCAGTTTCAAGAGAACAGGAACAAATCCATCCCAACAAAATGCTGGATTACAAATATTTAACACAGATAGTCAAGCTGCCGATAAGGGAGGCTTTATTCAAGTCGGAGGAGCCTACACGGGGACAAATGTGACACCTTTTGGTGGATTTGGCGCGTTCAAAACCAACAGTATTGACGGAGATTATTCAGGTTATTTTTCATTTTATAGTCGAAATAATGGTTCTATTCCCACAGAACGCATGAGAATTGATAATATCGGTAACGTCGGTATCGGTACCACCTCCCCTGATTATGCCCTCCAAGTAAACGGGGTGATTGCCCCTGAGACAACCGATCAAGATTTAGGAACAACATCTCTGCGATGGGATGTGTATGGGAATATCTTGAATGCAGATAGTACGGTGACGCTTTCAGGACTAGGATCAGGAACAGGAACAAGTTTGTGTTTGGATGGATCAAATAATGTGGTTACCTGTGCAACGGGAGGATCAAGTAATTACTGGCAGTTGAATGCCCAACAGATCTCTCCGGTCAATGCACTCTGGCATGATTTGATGATTGGGGGAACGGCGACCTCCTCTGCTAAGTTCTATGCACAGGCAAATACAGGGAATGGGTACTTTGGAGGGAATGTGGGGGTGGGGACGACTTCCCCCTCCGATGCATTGCATGTTGTTGCGGATTCTGGGACGGCTCTCTCAAATCTTGCATCATTCACGGGTGGTGGCACAGATGGAGATAAAAACCAAATACAAATTGGAGCCACAAGAAATAGTTCGGGTAATTCACTTGTTGTAGGTCATTACGTGTCTTCCGATACATTGATCCTACGATCCGGAGGCAATGTCGGGATTGGAACGACCACGCCCACTGCGGATTTTGAAGTGTATAACGCAAACTATGGAACTGTGCATATCAATGGTGCAAACGGTGGTCTTCTTCGCTTCCAAAAAGCCGGAACAACTACTTGGGGGTTAATCTCAGATTATAGTGGTGGCGGTGCTGGCACATTGAGTTTTTATAATTACGATGCAGGATATACCGGAATAAAAATGCTACTGAGTCAAACAGGGAACGTCGGTATTGGAACAACAACACCGTCTGAATTACTTCAGGTTGGAACAGGATCCACAAATACGACAAGAAGAGCGATTCGAGTTGGTAGCAGTTATGCATTAAACATTCAAAATTATACGAATAATTCGGGTGACTCCGCCTTTTTTCAAAATGCGTACGTTGAAGGTGGTTCGGGAATTACATCAACATATAAATGGGTCACGACACATGCCAGTGAATTCGGCTCTCGAGGTATTGAATTTAATTATGGTACGCAAGCTTACAATGGAATCAAGTTTTATGCTGATAGCGTAGATACCACAGCCGATGCTTCGTTTACCCCTACTCAACGGATGATCATTAATAACGCGGGAAGTGTTGGGATTGGAGTGACCAATCCAACATATCAACTTGACGTGAACTCGACTGGCACATACGGAACAAGAACCGTACTCACGACCTCTAGCATTGATGCAATTGGTCAAAACACTACCGTAACATATTCCGGCGTTAACACCGCTGCGAGTGGTGTTAATGGATCGTACACCGCACTTACAAACACCGCACAAAAAGGAAGTTTTTCTTTCACACTACGGGGTACCCGAAGTTACATCTCAAATACTTCGGGAATCGCCGACAATTTGTATGGAGGTGAGTTTTATTCGAGCAACTCATCTTCTGCGCTTTCTGATACGGGGAAAACCGCAACTGTATCAGCTGGTATCAATGCATTTTCAACCGTTTCTGCAGGATCCATTGTCAACAGTTTTGGTGTGGATGCCTACTCACAAAACACTTCCGCCACAAGCACCATTGATATCTCAACAGGATCTAGATCTAGATCTTCAGTTACTGCAGGCACACTCACGACTTCCTACGGGGCACAAGCATTGTCATATACCTATGGAGGAAATATCGGCACTTCATATGGATTGTACGTGCGCTCATATGAAAATGGTTCCGGTACCATTACGGGAAACTCATTTGGAATTTACCTTGCCGACACAGGAGGCACAACACAATACGGGCTATATCAGTCAGGAACAGATGACATCAACTATTTTGCCGGTAACGTCGGTATCGGCACCACCTCTCCTGATTATGCCCTCCAAGTGAATGGAGTGATTGCTCCAGAAACAACCGATCAAGATTTAGGAACGACTTCT
>Ga0075847_116_pt1 | contig 7962 bp, 6 predicted proteins | sample RifGroF1_FD_67919 | JGI IMG/M metagenome (GOLD analysis project Ga0075847, IMG submission 67919) | Microgenomates bacterium GW2011_GWF1_44_10
GTCAGGCAATGTTCTAAAGGGTACATTCACCGAAATGAACTCCATGCTAATGGTTGCAGAACAGGCATATCAAGCATTGAGCGCCGTCATCAAAGAAACTGTAGGGGTAACGGTTGACTATGCCGCGGAGGTTAGGGATTTACAGCGTGCCAGTGGAATGAGCGCCGAAGAAACGTCGAAAATCATTCAAGTATTTGATGACATGGATGTCAGTGCTGAAACGCTAACAATGTCACTTCGTAAAATGTCACAAGAAGGTATCACATTCTCCGTTGATAAAATGGCGGAAATGAGTGACGAATATTTGAAACTTGCCGCTGGTTCAGAACGAAATAAGTACCTGTTGGATAACTTTGGACGCGCTGGACTTGAAATGGGAAAGGCTTTGGAAATCGGTAGCGATGCTATAAAACAGATGGCTGATGAAATGGACGGTTCACTTATCCTGACACAGGAAAACGTTGATGCTGCCAGAGAATATGAAATAGCAATGGATACACTAAACGATACTGTTATGGGGGTAAAAATATCTATCGGCAATGAACTGGTTCCCGTAATGGTTAAATTAGCAGACACGCTAACCATGGTGATGACTGCCCAAGATAAAGTAAATGACGTTACAGAAGAACACGTCGATAATATTATTTATACAACTAAAAGCTATGAAGAATACAGCGATGAAATAAATAGATTACTAAAATTACTTGGCACTGGTGCTTGGACTACAGACGTATTATCCGAAGCTGAATGGGAATTAGCAAGGGCTGTGCAATATGCAACAGAACAATCATCCGGCCTTGTTGATATGAACGAAAAATTAAAGGTATCAACTGAAGACGTTACAGAAGAAACTAATAACACAGTTGATGCAATGAAAAAGTATAACGAACAATTGGTATTCCAAATTGCAAGTGAAGGATTATCAGCGGACGCAGCTTTAGAATTAGCTTATGCAATGGGACTTGTTGACCAATCTACAGTTTATGCTACTGAAAAAATAGCAACCTACGCACAAATGTTAGAGAATAAAACAATATCACAAGCAACATATACTGCATTAGTGGCAGGATTAGCAGCCGCACTTGATGGAATGCCTTCGGATGTGAATATAGATCTATGGTTGAAGATACATGACTATGATAAATTTCAACATGTCGCTAACGCAATCGGGGCAGGTAGTGTTGGTGTTGGTGATGATAGTCCAATCATGGAAGCCGCAGGCGGTCCCGTTCGTCCCGGACAAACCGTCGTCGTCGGCGAAAGCGGTCCAGAAATACTACAGATGGGACAAAACGGGGGACACATCTACCCGACAAACGTTACCAATAATTTTAACTTAGGCGTCACGACATTACAGAACGCTAACAGCATACAGACAGCATTTGCAATCATGCAGGCTATGGCATAGGTGAATTATGACACTTGAATATCTGAATCTACACGTAGTAAAACCAACTAAAACCACTGACACCAATCTGGTGACGAACCCGTCCTTTGAATTGAACACAACGGGCTGGACTGTTGTAGCATCCGCGGCAAGTGCTGACACTTCAACCGCAAAGCGTGGCTATCAATCGCTTTGTGTGACTTGCACAACAGCGGTTTATTCCGGTGTTTATTTCGGCAATATTGCTGTAACTGATACTAATACTTATACATTTAGCGTTGATGTAAAGGGCGCTAACGGTATTCCATATACAATAAACGTTCGTGACACATCTGCTAATTTATTAAGCACTGAAACAACGTTCACAGGTACAGGCTACTGGAATAGACATGTATGCACTTATACCGCAACTGCAACCGAATCAATAATGCTTTTTATCCTGAAAAATAATAACGAAAGCATACTACCGTTTTATATCGACGGTGTTCAATTTGAATTAGAGCCAGAACAAACCACCTACTTCGACGGGGATAGTGAGGATTGTTACTGGACGGGACAGGCGCACGCAAGCACGAGCGTAAGACTTGCCACATCAAGGCACGGTGGGACGCTGGTTGACTTGTCTGATTATATGCACCTGTCATCATTTATGGGATTGGGCATGTCACCCTATACCCTGACAAAGCAGATGAAAGCGGACGGGCGTTCTTTATTCCAACGGACTTTGAAGCGTGACCGTGAATTGATTTTGACGGGTGAAATCATCGGTGCTAATTATGACGCATTGCAGACGAACCGCAAGGCTATCATTGACCTGTTCAAACCGGATTACGTGACGGGTGATCAGGACGTGACCATCATGTATCAGGGGACTACGAGCGCCGGATTGCCAGCAAGTGAAACGGTGTTCTTACGGGTAAGAATGCGAAGCGATGGTATGCTTGGCAACTGGAATAAACCGACACAAGAGAACCTAGCTTTGATATTTGAAGCGTATGACGATTTGTATATGGACGGGGATAACGCGGCGGTGCTTGGTACTTCGTCAACATTAGCAAACGCTGATTATATCGTTTATCAGGACACAGACGGTATCTGGTATAGTATGGCAGGGGTGACGGGCGTAGTTTATACAATTGCACAACATCCTATTACAAAAGTTATTTATATCGGCGGTGATTTTGATAACGCTGGCAGTGATGGTGCTGCTGATAATCTGGCAATGTGGAACGGAAACGCGTGGGTTAGTGTTGTAGCCGGCATAGTTGGCATTGTATATGCTTTAAAATTTGACGCCTCTGGAAATTTATACATCGGTGGTGATTTTGACGACTTAGGAGATGCAAATGGCGACAATATTGTTATGTGGAATGGTACAGCGGTATCTAGTTTAGGAACTGGGTTAAATGATCCGTGCGGATCATTTGCAATTGATTCAAATGGTTATTTATATGTTGGTGGTGATTTTACGCTTGCTGGAGGAGTCGCCAATACTGTACATATTGCAAAATGGGACGGGGCTGTCTGGACACCTTTATCAACGGGGTTATCGTCTGGTGTTGGTGGTATTGCTATTGACAAAGACGATAATTTATATATCGTTGGAAACTTTACAAATGCTGGTGATGCTAACGGTGACTATATTGTTAAATGGACTGGTTCGGCTTGGGTAAGTTTAGGAACTGGCAGTAATGCCCCATTAAATGCGGCTATATTAGATGAGGCTGGCAATTTATATGTTGGTGGACAATGTACGACTTTAGGTGGAGTAACAGTTGGATATTGGGGGCGCTGGAATGGTCAAAAATGGGAAGCATTAGGAAGTGGTTTTAACGGAAATGTACATGAATTATTAAAATTTAATAATTTAATTTATATAACTGGTGCTTTTACATCAGCTGGAAATGTTACATTGTCAGACCGCGTTGCTATTTATTTAGGAAATGGAATTTACAGTCCATTAGATATAAACCTACCAGGAACACCCACGGTTTATGGTTTACTATTTGACCATCGTTATAATCTCTATATTGGATATGACACGTCATCAGCTACTAACGACGCAGAAGTGGCATACGGTATAACGCCTGTAGTCGGTGGTGGCACTGCAACACAGCCAAAGATTGTAATCACAGGGGCAGGAATATTGCGCCAAATAAAGAACTTCACAAACGGTGACGCGGTTTATTTCAACAATTTCACTCTGCTATCCAATGAAGTCATCACGCTTGATTTCGACAAGGGGATATTTACATCAAGTTTCAGGGGCAATATTCTAACGTATATATTGGAAGGAATATCAACGCTGAATTTCAAGTTAGACCCTGGCACAAACAGAATAGCGACATTCATAGACGGGACAACAGACGCCAACACTAAAGCAATTATGACATGGAAAACGCGTTACTGGAGCATCGACGAGGCTAAACGATGATAGACTACGAGATAATCCGTTATACTTCCGCAGGCGTTCCGATTGACAATTTCACCCTATCAGAGATAAGCACGTTTAGCCTTGCCTATGGTGATATGACAGTAGGGGCTTTGGTGCTACAAATGCCCCGGGCAGGACGAAGCCCGAACGATTTCGAGAAAGACCAGATCCTAGAGGTATATAGAATTGTAAACGGCGTTAAATATCTTGAGGGTGAACGAGCCTGGTTTATCCGACGGCGTGACTTCTTTGAGAACGAACAAGGGCTGGAATCAATCCTGCTTACATGCTATGACGCCAACTATTTATTAGACAGCCGGATAATCGCTTATTATGCCAATTCAGCTTATGCGGATAAGGCTGATTATTCCGACGATATGTTGAAGGCGCTTGTCTATGAGAACGTTGGCGCTGGTTGTGTTGTGTACAATTCAGTCAGTGATATTGATACCTCTAGAATATTATCAGGGTTGACAGTACAGGGTGATTTTAGTTTAGCACCGTCCATCACTAAACAATTCGCATGGGAAAAACTAAAGCCAAACCTTGATGAAATATGTGGGCAGTCACGCGAAGCAGGGACGTATCTGACTTATGACATGGTTAGAACTGGACGGGCAACATTTGAATTTCGTACTTACACAGGGCAACGGGGCAACGATTACACAGGAACCAATCGCAAGGTTGTCAGTAAAGACTTTGGAAATCTAATCAATCCGGTTTTGACGTTCGATGACGAAAACGAACGCAACTATGGATATGTCACAGGAACGGGGATTGAAGCTGCCCGAACCATCGAGATAGTGTCAGACACTGACCGCATAAATGCATCACCCTGGAATCGACGGGAACTACAGGTGTACGCGGCTTATCTATCGGCTGATAGCACCAGCGCACATTTAGCGGCGCAAGGCAACGCGGCTTTGTATGAGTTTCGTCCTAAGATACAACTGACAGGCGAAATCAGCGAAACGGAGAACTTCAGATATGGGATTGATTTTGGATTTGGTGACAAGCTGATTGGTACATATCTGGGTTATACCTTAGACGTTCATCTTGACAAGATTATGATAACCGTTAATCCATCTGGTGAACAATTTGAAACGTTGGCATTGAGAATCAGAGGTGAATCATGAGCGCTGAATTATTGAACCGTATTAGAAACCTTGAAAAGCGTATAGAGCGATTAGGAGAACGTCCAGCACCTTTTCTTGAAGACTTACGATTTCCAGCAACACCAGGGCAGCAAAATCCAGCGGTAGCAAAGCCAGATTATGACTTTACTAATCTTGGGTTTTTATTTGACGCTGGTTCGGTTGAATCAATTTATATTATCGCACAAATGCCACATGATTGGGTTGCCGGTGGAATCATTTACCCACATGTTCATTGGATGCCGACTACAACAAATACTGGTAGTGTCGTATGGACGATAGGATATAAATGGACAAATATTGATGACGCTGATGCTGGATCTGTTTTATATCCAACCGTTACACAGGCTGGAAATGGTACAGCTTATGTTCACCAGGTTGCAGACATCACCGCGATTGATGGGACGGGTAAAACATCTTCGTCAATTTTAAGTATTGGATTATTCAGAAATGCGACTGATGGGGCGGATACCTACACGGGTGATGCACTATTAAAAGAATTTGATATTCACTATATGAAAAACCCGTCAAAGTCTTATTGGACAGTATGAAGTTTAGTTATACAGATTCCAGTTATGTAAACTGGACATGGTCACGGATGCTAACAAAGACGATTGTAGTATGGAGGAGAAATGAAACTAAAACTATTGCTAGTGTTTATCGGTGTTGTTGTGATACTGCTAATGGCAGGATTGGAGATAGTACAGGGCGACGACGTTGGTTATCCCGTACCAATTGACGAAGGCTATCCGATAGATTACGGTTATCCGGTTCCGATTGAATATAGTTATCCAGAACCAGCATATCCATCACCTATAGACGAAGGCTATCCATTTTATGTTCCCGTTCCTGTTGTTGGTTATCCCGTAGAACCTGAACCCGTCAACAATCCGGTAATTCCAGATAGTTCGATTGAACAGCTTGAGCCTATCGAACCGCAATATGTGAACGGGCGCAACCTATGGCAGGAGATTGTGTATCAGTTTAGCAGACTGTTGGAGCTAATGAAATGAAAAAAGGTTTCAACGTTAATTCACACTTAGATTTAGTGCCAGCTTACTACGATATTGTTTATATAAACGCAATGTATGGCAAGGTTGTTGACCCTATGTCTATAAAATATTGGGATGCTACCAACGCACTCAAGCGTGGACTTATTCATCAGCCTGTATTGAGTGTAACAAATGATGTGAACGAGAATGCCAGCGCGTTTCTTGGATTGCTCAATGACTTATCTTATTCAGGGTGGAATAATGGTATTCCATTGATGGTAGATGTTTGGAAGGCACCTAAAGATTTTATGTACAATCTCGATCATATACGACAACACGGTATCTATATTACTCAATACTATAAACCAACATTGAAACCATTATTGAGAGTGATTGTCAGTGAATGGGAGAAGTGGTATGAGAGTAATGCAACAGAAACAATGCGGTTGCTCAATGATTACAGAATTATGTTATGTCAACCAGGAGCATTGAAACCAGAAAAACTTTCAGGAATTGGAGTATCTGATTGGTGGGAATATGATTGGGGATTGTACGCGCACGACCCGGAAACAATCTATGACGGGGTTGTAGATTTACCTGACCCGATTGAAGAGCCAGAACCGGAGCCCGAACCATTGCCAGTTGTAATAGGTGAACAAACCGTAATCAGGAAATGGAAAATCAGCTTATTCGGTGGATTGATAAAAGGCACAATCGAGGCGGTCGATGAATGAAATATTCTTACCGCTTGTTATGAATGAGTTTGTAGTAGCAGAGGAGGAGGATAATATGAAACCAATTGTAGATATTAGCTACTGGCAGCAAGGCATTGATTACGATAAGTTTGCAGCCGGTATCAGCGGTGCAATTCTACGCGGTGCATACGGGATCTGGAAAGATACCATGTTTGAAACGCACTACAAAGAATTACATGCACGGGGCGTGCCACTTGGAAGCTATCACTATATTATCGGGAACTATACCGGATTAGCGCAAGCGGACGTATTCAACCAGGCTATTTCTGGCAAGGAATTAAAACTAGGATTGTGGGATGACGTTGAAGATAGGGGCGTGACTACGGGATTATCTGCAAAAGTCGTGACTGAATATCACGGGAATATTGAAACGCTGGCACGTCGTAAAGTTGGCATTTATACGGGTGTGTATGCGTGGTCTGAAATCATGGGTAGTCAGTCGATGATTTATTCAGACCGTCCTTTGTGGATTGCACATTATGGCGTGACACAGCCAAGTTTACCAAGATATAGTGCCTGGACGAAATGGATATTATGGCAGTGGTCAAGCAAAGGTAGAATTGACGGCTATTATTCTGATATTGACATGGATGTTTTCAATGGCACTGAAGAAGAATACAGAAAGTATTTCATTCTGAATGAAATCATTCCAACACCTCCACCCGTCATACCATCACCAGGTGTGATACTACCATCACTAAAGGTGATAAAAAACGTCTATGTCAGGACTACTCCTAGCCAGGCAATCAAAGAAATTGCAACCCGTTACCCTGGGGAAGTAGTCAAGGTATTGGAAATCAAGTCTTTCAATCCGGTATCAGTCTGGGTTCGTGACGAACGCGGCTGGTCAGCTGTTGTACATTACGGCGTTAGGTACATGGAATAACAACCAATAATTAGTCTAAACCTAATTATCGTAGTATAGAATAGGGGCAACATTGTCAAAAGCCAAAACAATACTAGCAATAATAGCAGATACACAAATTGGAAGTAGTACGGCTTTAGCACCACCAGAATTTAAAATACATAATAGATCAACGGACGAAATACAAACAGTTCACCATAACCGACTTCAATCTTGGATATGGGAAAATTGGGTTGATTATTGGGACTATGTTAAATTTTTAGCAGAATGGACAAGTAAGCGTAAACGCAAGCATAGAATAATTGTCGCGCACGTCGGAGATGTTATTGATGGTAATCACCATGGCACTTTGCAGATTATTCAGGACGTTGGAGA
>Ga0075847_119_pt1 | contig 5979 bp, 5 predicted proteins | sample RifGroF1_FD_67919 | JGI IMG/M metagenome (GOLD analysis project Ga0075847, IMG submission 67919) | Microgenomates bacterium GW2011_GWF1_44_10
TACGTGGCAAAAGGATTAACAACGATGGCAAAAGAATTTAACGATGGCAATAACAATATCAAGTAAACCCGATAACATCGACGGTCACGGACGCTTTACAGTCGCAACCGATAAAACAGTCAGTTCGAGCTATAACAATCTTCGTATCCGGGCACAGGTTTATCACGAAGGCACGGTTAAGGCAGTTATCGAAAAGCCAAAAGGATTAAATGATTTTGATTTTGGTGATATCTTAAAGTCATTGAACTATGGGTTAAAACTGGCACGGGCCACCGGAGGATTTATTCAGTCAGGATCACTGGGCTCAAACCTTATAACAGGATGGTCGGCGGGTACGGGTACGTTTACAACACTCACAACGTCGGCTAATTCAATAACATCAGCAATAAGTACCGTAGCAGCTGCTGCACAGAGTAACACAGTGACAATGGCCGTAGGAGAGTTATACATAGCATATGCTCTCGGATTTAGTTCGACGGGGACTTATACTCCGCAGTTCAAACTTGATACCGGAGGAGCTCGGAGGAGCTGATTGGGTTACTATTGGAAACAATAAGGGTGTTATCATTATGCCTACCAGCGCAGGATCGCTGAGACTTTACGTCGGAGGACAGACATTACAGAACTTTACAGGTGATATTTACCTTCGGAAGATCACAACTAACAGGTCAACCGTCGGAGGTATGTTGGTTCCTTATTTTGTTCTGTTCACCGAGGTTTACGAAGACAGTTCAGGTGTTACGCAGACCTCGGCCACGGCTACCAGTCAGTCGTACAGATATGTGCCTTCAAGTCGGTTTATCAGTGATTTCTCGGCTTATGTTCTATCGGCTAATACGAGTTACTTTGCTAATATGACCATGCGTGATGCGGCTGCGAAGTTCTTTACCTCCGGGGCAAATGAATGCTTTGTCACGTTCTTTACCGAGTACGTTCAGCTTGAATTGTTTACTTCAGCAGACGGTGGATCGTATGCCACCGCAGGCACGGCGGATTGTGCCGAGGGATGGGGAGTGGTTATACTCAATACTACACGGCTGATGGCCGGGGTTACCAGTTCATTGAGACTATATATCGACGACTGGACAAGGGCAACAATAAGTGCAGTGTTGACTGTTGGTATTGATACTAAGTGTAACAGTTACCGTGCAGTGCTTGAGTTTATCGGCCTTACCGGGGGGACTGAGTACTTAGCGTATAACGGCGGAGCGGTGCAGAGCATAAAGAGCGACCGCAATTACTACACTGATCAGTATGGTATCAGAAAACTCATATCACAACGCATGGCAGCTAATTATACACTTGAAACGACGTTTGCCGATATGTACTTTACTGATTACTATGCGATGATCTTTGCGGCAACAGACGTAAAACTTTTACTTGGCGAGGCGATGGAGCCTGCCGAGGTGACAGTGGTAAGCGAAGGCGGCAAGTCAACAAGCGAGGAGATGTTCACAAATGAGGTAGAGATAGAGTTTGATTATGGCTACTGAGATATACATAGGGACGGAGCGTGCTGATTTTTCAGGTGACGTCGGTGTTGTGTTCTCCGGCGGGGATATACGTGACATTACCGAGGGCCGGGTAAATAGTTCCTATGAAATCACCTTGCCACTTACGGCTCAGAATAAAAAGCTGTTAAAATATTCGGATCATCTCAATGTGTTTAGTGAGGTCACCGATAGGGGGTTGATCATTTGTGATGGTACTATCGTTCTACAGGGCAAGGTCATTGTTTTGTCTTATGATAACAATTCTGCATCATTAATAATACAGGGCACATCGTGGTATGATCACTTTAAAGATACCCGACTGAGGGACCTGGACCTATCTGCCGAGGATCATTTATATACTCAGGCAAACATTGAAGCGAGTTGGGCAGGATCGGCAGCGTTTTACAGGTATCCGATGATCAACTTCGGGCAGTTGTTTTCGCAGGAAACTGGTAGTACGGCCAACTGGCGTGCAAATGATTTTATCCCTATGTTTCGCATTGTCGATATTCTTGAGGCTATATTTTATCCATTTACTTTGGCCGGTGGATGGCTTACCGAAGCAGCCGAGAAGTACGTACTGGGTAAAGAGACAATAGCCACGGGAGACTATAAAAACCTAAAGGCGGTAGATGCCCGTGTTCAGACCGCCTCAGACAATCAGGTATCTTCGGTTGTGCCCTCAGGTAGCGGATCAACAGTTATTACATTTACCGAAGCAAAACTTATACTCAATGATGTTATCACTAACGAGGGGTCTAATTTTTATTCAGGGGCAGCGGCACGTTACCTGGTACCTGAGACGGGAACATATAACTTTGCATTTGATGCCCGGCCTTACTGGTCGACTTTTGTCGGGCTGACGATAAATGCTCAGACACTCACGTTGAAGATCGTACGTGACCGAGGCGGATCGCTTGTTAATCTTGCAAGTCAGACATGGACATACACCTCTACTGATATATTACTTGGAGTGACATATACGATTGATACGGGTCATGTTCACCTCGAAGATGGTGATTATGTTTATGTTACTGGTTACATGGTCAATGATCTGGCTAACTCGGGCGTAGATCGCACGGTTATTATGAACTTCATTGTCGCGACTACACGATTATACGCTGTCCCTGATGACCGATGGAGATATACCGGGCTTAATAAGTTGATTGAAGCCGATAAGTGGTTGCCCGATGTGACGTGTATGGAGTTTATCAGGGGAGTAAAGGAGGCATATAACCTTCGCTTTACGCCTGATTTGTTTCGGCAGATAGTTTACATTGAAAGTACAGATAAAACATATACTACAAACGAGAGGACGCTGACAGGTATTGATCACGCCGATATTAATGTGGAAAATGTGGCCGAGAATTATGCCAGTAATATCAGGCTGAAGTTCATCACCGATAAAGCAGATAAAGCTATCGATGATGTAGCTAATAACGTCGGGGAGCAGTATTATAAAGACATTGCATTGAGCAGTGTTTATGCTAAAAAAGAGATTGAAGAATATGTAAATTCTCTATTTGCATGGACTGTTAAAGGACCGATGTATCAGATTTTGTTATACACGACTGATATATTACGTATATGGGGAGCGCAGGAGTTCTTAACCAATAGCTATTATCCTGCCTTCAGGGCTTCAGAATTTAAACCACGACTACTGACATGGAACGGACTTACCTCAGGCTTTACATGGTATCTTGCCGGGACGTCAAAGACAACTTATCCGCAGGCCACGTCAGAGGATATGGCAACGGTTTATTCAACAAACTACCTTACGACGTTTCATCTTATTGACACGGGTAAGATCATAAAGATCGAGGCGGCGGCGGACAAGAGAATGATGCAGGAATTTGTAACCGTAGTAAACGACGTGACAGAGGAAGGTTTCCGGGCAATGTATAAATTTGCAATCAACGGAGAGTATTTTTACGGGTATCTTAACAGGATAGAATTTAACGGTGTAAAGATGCGCCTTGAACTGATAATTAAGCACTAATGGATAAAACGACGATACTTCGGATCGAGGTTCAGGGCTTCGGCGAAGCAAAGCAGGACCTTGAGTTTTTGACCACCGAGACTGACAAACTCGCACAGTCGAAACGCTTGCTCAGGCAGGAGAGTGTAGCCGCAGCAAAATCAATCAACGCTGAGGCCGGAAGTATTGCCCAACTCCGTGCTGATACTGCACTCCTGAGACAGCAAGCGAACAACATGAGAGCGGTTACACAACAGGAAATCGCTGCACGTGATAAGCTCATTAAAAAAATATATGAAAATAATGTAGCTATAAGGGATTATGACCGATCAATGAGTGGCAGTAATGCGCTTGTTGGTGAATATAGCCGGGGGATAAATGCTTCGGCAAAAGGTATTGGGACTGCAATAGCAGGCATGGCAGCTGGGTTTGCGGCAGCGGGTGGAGCGATAAAACTATTCACCGGAATAATGAACAGTGCCGACAGTTCAGGCACTGCACTTGAGGCTACGATGGCAGCGGCTAAGGGCGGTCTTGATAATTTCTTTAAGAGTATGGCTACCGGTGATTGGAGTTCATTTCTTGGCAATATGAAGGAGGCTATCAGGGCAGGACGTGAGTTTGTTCTGGTCATGGACGGATTAGAGGATAAGAATAGAGCGTTTAAAATCGAGGAAGCTGACCTGAAGGTGAGAATGGCTGACCTTGAGATGACAATAAAAGACGAATCCGATAAGTCGGCAGAGGCATATCAGAAAAGAACAGCAGCAGCAGAGGAATATTTAAGGCTTGCAAAAGAGCAGGGGGTAAAAAAACAGGCTCTGGCTGACGAGGAGTTTGCAGCATATTCTAAGAAAATGTCAGGAGTATCACAGTTGACAGAGGAGCAACTTGATGCTTTTATCAGACAGGATGAGGCTACTCAGGATTTAATGGGTATAGGTCGTCAGTATCTTGCCTTAACTAAGGAAATGAACAAGGCTGCTAATAACAGCATGGTTGATGCTTATGCTGACGCAAGGGCACGAAGGGACGCGCTGGGGACAGGTGCGAAGGCTTATGCCGAGGCGGTGAGAGACTATGATAAGCTAACCGACAAAGAAAAGGATATATTTCTTGATCTATATGAGAAGAAAAAAGAGGCGGAATATTCATGGTACACTGAGAATAAGCGAATTTATACACAGTATGGCACATTATTAAGTAAGACAAATATATTAGGGGAGCAGGAAGTTAAAGTAACTCAAAAGAAAGTCGAAGAATACGCAAAACTTCGTGAGGAGATTGAGAAGTATGCCTTCGTTTATGCTCGGGCTTTAAGGGATATAGAGTATAGGTTTGATCCTGATGCAATAACAGAGGCAATATCTGAGCCATTGTTCTCCGATGAAGAATGGGAGACAGGTATGGCAAAGTCCCGTGAGGCGTTTATTAAACAACAGGATGAGCGTAATGAGCGGATGGCTGAATATAGAAAAGCGGATGAAGATGCAGAGGCAGATAGTCAGCAGAAGAAAAAAGATATAGCCGTTGCTGCTCTCAATGGTGTTGACATGGCTGCTCAAAGTATTTTTGCAAACAAACGTGACCGTCTCAACGCTGAAATGCAGGCCGAACTTAATGCCGAGAACCTTACCGAACAGCAGCGTGCAGAGATTAAAAAGAAATACGCCCGTGAGCAACAGAAGAATGATATCAAACAGGCGTTTATCAATGCTGCACTGGGTATCACAAAGACATTTGTCGAGTACGGGTTCACTCCTGCGGGGTGGGTTGCTGCGGCGGCTCTGGCTGTTCAGAGTGCTATCCAAATAGGTATTATCAAGGCTCAGAAGTTTGCCTCAGGTGGACGGATCAAAGGAGGCGCAAGGATCAAACCCGATAGTCGAGGTGATGACACGTTAATCATTGCAAAACAAGGCGAGGTTATTCTCAATCAGCGTCAGCAGCTTGCTCTGGGTGCAGGATCATTGAAGCGTGCCGGGGTGCCGGGGTTCGCCGGTGGTGGTATTGTCGGAGGTATAACTCCGTCGGCAGGTTACGGGGCTGATATGGGTGCTTTTGTTGACCGATTGATCGCAGGGATAAACGATCAGCGTGTGCAGCTTGTTTTGCCTGAGTTGAACCAGGCACAAAAACGATTGGATTTAATAACTAAAAGCGGATCGTTATGATAGATGTACGAAAAGAGACTGCCGAGAGAATGAAGGATCGGGTTCCGAAGGATGTTATCTTTCAACTGTTTTCCGTGGGATTGATCACCGAACAATCGGCCCGGAGGTTTCTGATCATTGACCGTTACGAGCGTGAGCAGCCTGAGAGGGGACAGAAAGATTGCGTGAAGGATCGTATAGCTGATGAGTTTTGCGTGTCGAGTGACACGGTTAAAAAATATTTGTGTAAAAAAAGTATTTAATTGTTTTGCTCTTATAATATAAATTTGACAAAAATAGATAAAAGATGCGTTTTGAGATAACAAACAAGTCTGAAACAGAAGCAGAAATCTCT
>Ga0075847_118_pt1 | contig 5874 bp, 15 predicted proteins | sample RifGroF1_FD_67919 | JGI IMG/M metagenome (GOLD analysis project Ga0075847, IMG submission 67919) | Microgenomates bacterium GW2011_GWF1_44_10
GGACGCGGCTGCCCTGGGTCTCTTTGCTGATGAGATCCCTGAGAACGTGACCATCGACCAGATCCGCTCAATGTACAAGGAGCTTCGGCAGTTCGTGGACGATGCAAAGGCACAAGCCAGCAGCTGACAACCCACAATCCCCTACCCTGTGCGTGTCTGTGGAACACCAGATAGCTTGCCACAATATGACGGCAGCGGTGGGGATTACATTCGAGGAGGAAGATCATGACAGAAGAAAAAGGAACATACAAAACAGGCGCAGCCGGATTGTTCGCGGTAGCTGCAAGAGTAGTGCCGGAAAAGACAGCGATTGTTTTCTACTGCAAGGTTTGTGGAGGAATTTTTTTTGCCTCCGTCAACGACGAGCATATCAAAGACGATGCAAGGGACATTGCGAGATACATCAAGCAAGGGCACAGAATGTCTGAAATATCTGTGCAAGATGTCCGGGCGCAAAAGTGGTGTACCTGTGGTGACAATCAGGAGGAAGTGATATGAACGCATCAGAGATCAAAAATATCTTAGACATGCATGTCAAGTGGTTGAATGACGAGGAAAACGGTTCCAGAGCCGACCTGAGCGGAGCCTACCTGCGCGGAGCCGACCTGAGCGGAGCCGACCTGAGCGGAGCCGAAGGAATAATGTCTTTCGGCCCAATTGGTGAGACAAAACGCATCGGTTACGCATGGCTGGACAAAGATGATAAAGCAGTAATTATGTTGGGTTGTCATGTTGGCAACCTTAAGGATACCGTCGGGGCTATCCGCTCAAAGTACGGGCTGAAGTCCAATTATGAGAATGTTATAAAAGCGTGTGTCAAATCGCTGGAGGAGCAGAAATGATCCCACTCTGGCTATTTATCCTGATCTTCGTCTGTGTGTTCGCCGGCTTCGCTGCTGGCTGGTATGTGCGCGGGCAGCAGGATTAACAATTATAAACAAGGAGAAAACGTAATGAGAATAGTAGAGAAAGACGGAAACAAGCGGTACAGATTTGAAGATGCAGATTTACTGATGCGCAGAAACTTTGAGAAGATGATCGGGATGTCAAACCCGGATGTATCAAAGATGATACTAAATCTTCTGGAAGAAATCCAAACAAGGAGATCTGAATCATGGAGAAATGCCATAGCTATTATCCGCGAGATTGACCCGGACATTAGCGAGGACGCCGAGTTTGGTTACAACGCAGGCAGCGGTGAGTTTACTTTACATAAAAGCGAGAAATAAAGAGGTTTATTATGACACAACTAATCAGCCTGGATCAGCACGACATTGCCGAGGTGAGGCGGATCGCAAGCCTGCGGGTGGAATATTGTCAGCAGGTCCAGGCTGGTTATTCGCCTTACTTCGCAGGTGATCGGCTGGAGCATGAGATCAATTCGTTTGGCGCTGAGGTCGCATTTTGCAGGATGACCAGAGCCACGCCGGACATGAACCCCCGGCACTTCGCAACCTACGATGCCATTGTAAACGGGCGGCGCGTGGATGTGAAGCACTCACTCAGGATGGATGCACGTCTGCAAGCGAAGGCTATCAAGGAATGGAGAACGAAGCCAGATTATTTCGTGCTGATGGTCGGACGCCTCCCAGTCTATTTGTTCTGCGGATACATGCGCGCTGATGATCTGCTGAGACCGGGCAGGATTGATGCGAGCACACGACAGAGGACGGCGGTGTATTCGGCAAGGCAGGACGAGTTGTACCAGGAGATGTATTGATGCGTAACTTCACCAAGCTATTCCTACTCCTCGAAATGCTTGACATCCTTACCACCATGGTCGGGCTGTCCTACTTTGGCATGATCGAAGGCAACCCGGTATTTTCCAGTATGCCGATGTGGAGAGCATACCTGATCAAGCTGATGTGGATAACATTCTTTACGGGCGTGATGGAGTATCCAATAAACATCCCGGCGCTTAGGCGGCTGGTTCCTGCGTACTGGCTGCCGTGCCTGGTGTCGCTGTACCCGGTGGTCAATAATATATACATAATAGGGATATTGATTTGATGCTTGACATTGGTTCCTGGAAGTTATATACTATATAAGACGAGGCACACTAAATGACCGAATTACTTTTTCCAGGAAGAACAACCACCATCCAGCACCGATCTTCGGTCATGGTTTGCCTCGTCAGCAATCTGTTGGATGGTGGTTTTTCTTTTTCTTGAAGGAGTATCAATGGCAAGAAGAAACAAGGCATCCCAGCAGTGTGCAAGAATAAGGATAATAAAACAACGCGGCAATGCTTGCGAAAAATGCGGATACCCAGGATATGTTGAATTACACCATATCATACAAGCGATAGACGGCGGAAAATTTGATAACAATAACTTGCTGTTACTTTGTGAAAAGTGCCATGCCGATGCTCACGGTAATATAAAAAGAAAGTATATGGATAAATATAGGTTGGGCTGGGAGAGCAGATAATGGCTAGTTATACTTGGATTAAACTTTACATTGAAATCCTTGACGACCCAAAAGTAGGGATGCTTCCAGATGCTATGAAGTGGCGGATGGTTCAATTATTCTTGGTTGCAAGAGAGCGCAACAAAGACGGATTACTTGGCTCTATTTCACAAGTGGCGTGGAGACTTAGGGTAAGCGAGGATGATCTTATTATTTCCATGAAAACCCTGGCTGATAACGGAATAGTAAAAGACACGCCGGATGGCTGGATGGTAATAAACTTCGTGAAACGCCAGGCTCCGGTAGCTGGAAAAGATCGGGTTGGGGCTTTCAGAGAACGCAACAAAGATGTAACGAAAAGTTACAACAACAGTAACGAAAGTGTAACGACTGAAAATATTGACTCTATATCTATATCTAATTCTTTATATGATTCTGATTCTTTAATTAAAGAATCTACCGAAAATCAAAAATCGAAATCCCCAACGGATGCTGAATTTTTTGCCCACTTCGGGAATTTCAATAACCAGAGAGAACAAAAACGATGGGTCGCCATGGTTGAATCGGTCGGGTTCGAGCAAGCGCAGCGTATAGCAGAGTGGGCTGAGAAGAAAGAGATCAACATGACCAACCGCATGGGGTTGATGGATAGCATGGAAACGGCGGCGAAGAATTGGAAGCAGGGGCAGAGCAAGCCGGGAAAGAAAGACGGTAACGAGGATTTTTTCACAAAGCTTAATAAACTTAGAGTACCGGAGGTGATCGATGGCAACGCGCAATGACATAACAAATATTGTGGCGTATATCAAACTGGCATTTCCAAACTACAACCCGATCATCGAGGGTGGATTGACAACCATTGACGTGTTGGAGGATCTGCTGGGCGATGTGCCGAACCAGGAATTGCAGCTCGCAGTCAAAGCCTGCTGCCTTGAAAGCGGGCGTGCCTTCGCACCATCCCCAGGTGAGATACGTGGCAAGGTCGCCGGGATGCGTGTGAAAAGTACCGGACTTGAAACAGGCAGCGCAGTTTGGGCAGAGTGCAGAGAATCAATAGTGCGCATGCCTGCCGGCAATTTGTCAGGCGGCGGAAGCTCTCCGATCTTGGATCACCCTGCCACAAGAGAGACCCTGAGACGTATGGGCGGCTTCCCGCAAATATGCCTGGACATTGAGAACGGGCAGGAAAGTTTCACAAGGTCAAGGTTCCTGAAGATCTACGACGAGGTGGTAGATAGCATCCGATCCGAAATCTCAGAGCATCCGGCACTGACAGACTATGACAACAGGGCACTTGAAGAAAAAACCAAAGCGGATATAAAAATGTTGGCTGATAAATTTGGAGGCAGGAATAGATGACTGACAACAGAACCTACGTCCACGACTGGCAGTCACAGATCCCATCCTGGAGCCTGTGGCAGCCGGGCAGTCCGGGCAAGTTTGATTGTACAGTCTGCAAAGGTACGGGCTGGCTTCGCCGTGAATTGCATCCGACCCAGCAGGAGTTTGGTAGGTTGATATTTTGCGAGTGCGTGCCGCTTAACATGCACACTCAATTATCGCTGGAGAGATCGAGAGGAGGAGGCAAGGAATGAGCGAAAAAATTGATGTTTCGGGAGAAGGTCTATGCCTCCACGAAGTAGGAAATAGAGATTGCCAAGAGGGTTGGTGTGGAAATTTCTACCCAAAATCGTGTGAATGTGGAGGTCTTATCCACGCAGACTTTGGAGATGAAGACAGTGACTGTAATTACTGGTTATATAAAAAATGTGACAAATGCGGCGAACGGTCATGAGCAGATTATTGCCTGCCGGTGAAGAATTTATAGATGCAAAGGTTGTGGAGGAGCAGAAATGAGAACAAAAGAAATGAGAGCATGGGAAGAGGTAGATAGGCTGTTGTGGTATAGCGCCAGTCTTAAAAATCGAAAATTGGCGAAAGAATTGGCAAGCGAAATTTCTAATTTACAAACTCGCATTAAAAAATTGGAGGCTAAACAAGACCTCGCCGCCCTCCGTTCACGCATAGCAGAACTGGAAGTGGAAAATGAACGGTTGAAAAATATTTCAAGAACTGCAAACGAATTAGCACACGTTGTTATTGAGGATGACATTATTGTTAACAATGTGGACGTTTGCGAAAGTTGTAAATACCGAGCAAGAAAATTAATCGAAGAATACAGGAAGGAGCAGAAATGAGCGCACTTGATCTATTTGTAATGACGCATACCAGAAATTGCAATCTTGTTTTACTAGACGGTGGTAAATGTATTTGCGGGGCGAATAGAGCCGCAGAAGAACTATCCTTGTACCGTTCACGCATAGTAGAACTGGAATCGGATTTAACACAAGCAATCAGACACCTGGAATATATTGTATGTCATGGATATGTACCAGATGGGAAAATTGATAAGTTATTAGAGAAATATCTTGATTTGGAGGGTGCTAAATGAGCGCAATTACCATCGAAACAGACGGAAAAAGACCGGTAACTATTACCGAAAGTGAATATCATGATTTCCACTTTCGCATCGCCTCCCTCGAAAACCGCCTTGCAGAAGCCCTTGAAAGGAACGTGAAACTGGAAGATGAGCGCAAGTGGCAACCGATTGAAAATTCCAGTTGGGAGAAAGAATACATTTTTACAAAAGACTTTCGTAAAGTTTTTACATGCGGAAGAAAGGCGGCTACAGTCTTAGGCATGACACATTTTATGCCGATACCGAAACTACCGGAGGAGAAATGAGCGAATTTGATACCACAGTAAAGACGTGCTTTTGTAGTAATTGCCGCCAATGGGTCTTAGCAGGAGGGCATAACTGTGTACTGTTTTCATTTCAACCCTTTCAGCCACCATTGCTTGCAGAATTAAATACGCTTGCAGAATTAAATAAGTTGGCGGAAAGTATTACAGAGGCAATAAGTATGATTGATGCAATACAAAAAAAGATTGATGTGATATTGGAGAAGGTAAAATGACCGAGACAACTGCAATTAATATAATCACGGTCGAGCAGGTGAGGGAATTGCCAAGTGAAGAGTTGGTTTGCTTCTCGCTGAGCAACGGTGAGACCATCGAAACCGCCATTGAGAAGTACGAGCGGACTTATCGCATGTCTCCGCAGCGCGGGTGGTTGTGGGGCAGCTACCTCTATTTGGAGGTGACATAATGAACTTTATACCTGAACAAACTAAAACTGCTGCGAGTGTGCCTTACTTTGAGGATGTGTCCTCGGATGCTGGATGGCAGGGGCAGACGACTAATAAAACAATCGCCACCCTAAAATCTGAAATAACGGCGTCGATAAGTCGTTTGGGTGGGATGATAGTCGGTTTTCAAAAAGGAATATTCAATACAGATGATAAATCCCGCGATGGTTTCAGAATACATTACACCATTGAAACACCAGACGGGAAACTTATTCCAGGGCGCATTGATATTGCCGCTTTACCTACCCGACCGTAT